>JAEEGL014089022.1_pt1 | contig 94145 bp, 84 predicted proteins | sample 9134231 | NCBI WGS metagenome assembly JAEEGL01 (sample SAMN16246548, study PRJNA631951) | gut metagenome | biome: gut microbiome; feature: rumen; material: fiber-attached | host: Bos | place: Iran: Karaj | collected 2018-10 | reverse complement strand
GCAGGATACTTCTTAGTACTATCTACAAGCTTTGCAGCTTCAATGTACTTCTTTCCTCTTTTCATATTATCCTCCTATTAATTTCGTAAAGCTTTTTTAGTCTACAACTTCAATACCCATATTTCTAGCAGTACCTTCAATAATCTTCATTGCTGCTTCAATATCATTGGCATTTAAGTCTGGCATCTTCATTTCAGCGATTTCTTTAATCTTTGCTCTAGTTACCTTAGCAACTTTGTTCTTAATACTGTTGTCAGAACCTTTTTGAATGTTAGCAGCTTTCTTTAATAGATCGCTTGCTGGTGGTGTCTTAACAACGAAAGTAAATGAACGATCATCATATACAGTAATAATTACTGGACAGATATATCCCATCTTATCTCTAGTAGCATCATTGAATTGTGAACAGAACGCAGGTATATTTACTTGTGCTTGTCCTAATGCTGGACCGATAGGTGGAGCTGGGTTTGCTTTACCAGCAGGTACTTGTAGCTTGATTTTTCTTACAATTTCCTTAGCCATAATAACTTCCTCCTTGTTTATCAGTTTGTGGTCATGCGGGCGAGATACCCCTGCCACTTTGCACACACATGCTCTATTATTGTATCATTATAAAAAAAAGAATGCAACACTTTTTTGCAAACTTTTTTCACTTTTTTAAATATTCTATTTATAGTCCTCATCATTAATGACATAGATTTCTTCTTTTTTCTCTTCTACATCTCTATTTTTTTCTAAGCCTCTTTTTAGTTCATGCTGGGAAACAAATTCATCCGCATCATATTCGTAATTTGCCCTACCTAAGCCATTACTCATTAAATCAAAAAGCTTATAGAAAAGTATTAAAATCACAAACATAAGATAATAAAGTAAGAAGAATTCCACAAATATTATTACAAAAACATAAAGCATACTACTTCTATCTTCAGTTAATGAAACTAGTAAATAAATTATCCATTTTGCCATAGCACCTATTAAGGCAATAGGAAATAAACTTATTTCTAAAAGTAAAATTATTAAGAATAACGGAAAGATTAATACCTTTTTTAATCCTCCATTATTAACATATCTATAAACTACATCAGCTATGTTATGGATGTAATTAGAGAAAGCTAATTTAACATCTATAAAATCATTCATAATTATTCCCCCTTAATTATTGATGATATTTTAATCGCAAGTTTCAAATGTCCGCTATCTACTAAATGTATTCCATCTAACCCTATTTCCAAATCAGAATTATCGATAAAAGGAATATTTCTTTCTTCACAATACTTCTTTTCTAACATGTTAAATTCATTTCTTTTTTTAGTTGTTCCTTCATAGTTTTCAAATACTTTTTTAGTATCATCTACTGGTGGAATACCACATATAATTAATTTAACTTTAGAACCATCTCTATTAACCCAAAAGTTCTTAACAACCTTTATAAATTTCTTTACCATTTCAAGCATATCTTTTGGAGTATTATTAAAATGAGTTTTTAAATCATTAGTACCAAGCATCAAAATTAAATAGTCAAATTCATAATGACTCTCAAGACAAGGAAGTAGGTAATTGTAGCCATTTTTATGAGGTTCAGTAGGATCTAGTGTACACATTGTTCTAGCATTTAAACCTTCTTCTATTATTTCATCATCAGGTAGTATTGATTGTAATACTTTTGTCCATCTATTTATATTTCTCTCTCCAGTTAGTGGTGTATAACCCCAAGTATTAGAATCACCAAAACATAATATCCTCACTTTACCACCTCCAAAATAATTATATCTTAACTTTTTTAAAAAATAAATTGCATATTATTAATAATTATGTATAATAATCTTTGGTGATAAATTTATGTATAAAATAATTGCGCTTGATATGGATGAAACATTACTTCAACCAAATAAAACAATATCCCCTCTTGATAGAGATGCCTTAATTAAAGCACAACAAATGGGTATTTATGTAGTTCTAGCTACAGGACGTCCTATTTTTGGGATAAGAAAATATATTGATGAGCTACAAATACCTGATAAAGGATATGCCGTATGCTTTAATGGTGCTGAAGTAACAACAATCGATACCAAAGAAAAGATATATAATGAGAAATTAAATGGTAATGATGTTCATTATCTAGCTGATCTATCAAAGAAACTTAATGTTAATATGCATGGCTTTGATAAGAATGGCTGCTTTTCTGAAAAGATGAGTAAGTTCACTAAGCTAGAAATAACACTAAATAATATTGATTTAAACTATGTTAAATATGATGATTATACAGAAAATGATGAAATCATTAAAATCATGTTTGTAGATGAACCAGAATACTTAGATAGTGTCATAGAGAAATTCCCTAAAGAAATATATGAAAAATATAACATCGTTAAAAGTGCACCATTCTTCTTAGAGTTCTTAAAGCCTACAGCTGATAAGTGGTATGCTATAGAAGCTCTAGCAAAGCATTTAGGAATCAAAAATGAAGAAATAATGACTTTTGGTGATGAAAAAAATGACTATCTAATGGTTAAAAATGCCGGTATGGGTATAGCCATGGGTAATGCTATAGAACCATTAAAAAAAGTCGCAAAATTTATAACAGTTAAAAACACTGAAAATGGCATAGCTTACGCATTAAACAAATTTGTATTTAACGAAAAATAAAGAACTGGAATTCCAGTTCTTTTTTTATTAATTATTTGTTTTCTTTAAGCTTGATAAATCAACTTGCATATCCATTTGTCTACCAAACATTTCAACTAACACTGTAGCCTTGCAGTCGATTAAATCAATATCAGTAACTTCAACAACTTGTCCAGCAAATGAACCAGATACAACTTCTACCATATCGCCAACCTCAAAGTCAATTTTGATTTCTGGAACGATACCAGCTTTCTTAAATACATTTGCTACTTCCTCTACAGGTAGTGGTACTGGTTTAGTTCCTCCACCACTTGATCCTAAGAAGCCTGTTACTTTTGGTGTATTTCTTACGATGAACCATGATTCATCAGTAACGATCATTTCAACGAAAATATATCCTGGATATAATTTCTTTACTTTTTCTTTTTTACTACCATCAGCTTTAGTTTCAACAACTGTTTCTGTTGGGATTAATACATTGAAAATGTAATCTTGCATTTCCATTGTTTCAATTCTTTTCTTTAAGTCTCTTTCAACTGAATCTTCAAAACCTGAATAAGTTTGAATAATATACCATCTTTTTTCTAACTTTTCTTTTTCCATGTTATACCTCTTATGAATAAATTATATTATAGAAATATCTACAAACGATATCGAAGAATAAAAGGATGAATACTAAGAATATCATAAATACGATAACTCTAAATAAATCCTCATAGAATTCTTTTGCCTTAGCCCAAGTAATTTTCTTGAATTCTCCAAGTGATGGCTCATAGAATGGCCATAATACTACTGCTAGACCTAGTGTAGATATAATTAAAAGGATAATTGCGAATACTTTTGGATAAGCACCAAGTAATGGATAATTATCTTTAACATTTAATGTTCCTGATAAAATCATTACACTGAATGCCATCGCAACTATAGCGATTAGAGCTAGGAAAATATTTTCAGCTCTATAGTCTTGAGATAGTACTTCAAGCAACTTATTTCGTTTTGGTTGATCTAAAGTATCTTTAATTGCCATAACGATACCTCCTTATTTAGACTCTTTATGTAATGTATGTTTATTACATTTAGGACAAAATTTCATTATTTCTAATCTTTCTGTTTTTGCAAGCTTGTTTTTAGTTGAAGTATAATTTCTACTTAAACATTCTGTGCAAATTAATATTATTTTTTCCCTCAATTAAAAAACCACCTTCATAATGGGTTGCAATAATATATTACATTAATAAATTTATTTTGTCAATAAAATTATATTTTATATAGTAAAAATATTATTTCATACTCAAGTTTTCTACATCTATTACCCTATGAGGAAAACCATTTAGAAAATCTCTTTCATGGCTTACTAAAAGTATTACTCCCTCATATCTATTTATCGCATCAGTTAAAGCTAGCTTAGCTTCTTTATCTAGGTTATTAGATGGCTCATCTAGGATTAGTAAATTAGATTTAAACATAGTTAGTCTTGCTAGTCTTACTCTAGTTTGTTCTCCACCAGATAACTCACACATCTTTTTATTAACCATATCTCCTACTATTCCTACTTTAGCTAATATACTTCTAACATCCTTATTTTCTAAATCATAAAAATCTTCTTTTATAATTTGAAAAGGTGTAAGCTCACTATCATATTCAGAATCTTGACTAAAATACAAGAAATCCACATTTGAAGAGATTTTTACCTCTCCACCTAACTTATCTATTTCACCTAAAATAGTTTTAATTATAGTAGATTTACCTATACCATTTTTACCTACTAAAGCAAATGTTTCATCCTTTTTTAAACTGAAGTTAATTGGGTTTAATATAGGCTTATCATAACCTACAACAAGATCCTTTACCTCTATTGGAGTATCACTAATGAATCTAGAGAAAGGAAAGTTAAAGTATACTTTTCTACTAGTAGTAATAGGCGCAAGTATTTCCATCTTACTTAACATCTTTCTTCTAGATTGAGCACGCTTAGTAGTTGATGCTCTAACGATATTTTTATTAATAAACTCTTCTGTTTTCTTAATTTGTTTTTGTTGGTTAATATAAGTTTTTTGATATGTTTCCATTCTTATATCACGTTCTTTAATGTAATAATCATAATTACCCTTATAACGTGTAATTTCTTTATTTTCTAAAGCACATATATTAATACTTATATCATTTATAAAATCTTTATCATGGCTTACTACAATAAATGCTTTAGGATAAGCTTTCAAATATTTAGTTAGCCATTCTACATGATTAACATCCAAAAAGTTTGTAGGCTCATCCATGATTAATATATCTGGTTCTTCTAAAAGTAATTTTCCAAGTATTATTTTAGCACGTTGTCCTCCACTAAAATTAGTCAAGGGATCATTAAGTCTAGAATCATCTATACCTAAACCATTAATAATGTTACCAACCTTTGATTTAAAGGCATAGAACCCTTTTTCTTCTAGTTCCTCACCTATTTTACCTGCCATATTTAAAACTCTATCATAATCTTTCTCATCTATAGTAGCCATAGATGCATATAACTGTTCCATTTTTTCTTCTTTTTTAAATAAATCAGAAAATACATCATATAAATATGTTAGTATTGTTTGATTCTTATCAAGCTTTGCTTGTTGATCTAAATATCCTACCTTAACATTCTTATCCCATATAATTTCACCCATATCAGGTTTGATGTTTTTACTTAATAAATTTAAAAATGTTGATTTTCCTACTCCATTTAATCCTACTAAGCCTATGTGGTCAGTCTTTTCTAATTTAAAATTAACTGAATTAAATAAATCAACATCACTATATTTAAATTTTAGATTTTTAACTTCTAAAACACTCATTTTAACCACCATTAGTTATTTTACCATATTTTTTTTAATTTTTCTTTTAATATCAAAAATTAAATAATAAATTCTATTCTTATCTAAATTAAGCTCCTTACTTATTTCTTCAATAGATAAATGTTCCATAAAATATAAGTCATATACTTTCTTTTCAACATCTTTAAATTTACTAATTACTTTATTAATTTCCATAATCTTTTTATCTACTATTAATAAATCAATAGTCTCACATATTGTATGACTATTATTTATTATTTTCTCACTAAGTTTAATTTCATAATCAAATTCTTGTTTCCTTTTGATATCAATAAGCTTATTATGTAATAAGTGTTCAAAATATTTATTAAATGTTTTATTATAGCTATCATTATAATTTAGTATGGCGTTATACAAGGTAATTAAACCTTCTTGGAAGCAATCCTCTTGTTCATATAAGGACATACTTTTAATTCTTGAATATATTAGTTTACTATATTTTTCAACCATAAAACTATAAGCTTCATCATTACCATTTTTAACTAAATAAATGATTTCATTATCATTATAATCTGCGTAACTTTTCATAACATCACCTTTAGGCAAATTATAATAAAATATATATTTTTTGTCAATTAAAAAACGGCATAATCTAGCCGTTTTATAAAATTCAAAAAATACATGCGTTTTAAACGCTATTTATTTAATTTTTTTCTAAAAATTTCATAGATTATAATGCCTGCAGAAACACTGGCATTTAAGGATTCTACATGGCCTACCATAGGTATAGAAATGATATAATCACACTTTTCTTTTACCAAACGTGATATACCTTCTCCTTCATTACCAATGACTACTGCAAGGCTTGTTGAAGTATCAATACTTGTATAATCTTGTTTATCGTTCATATCAGTACCATAGATCCAGAAACCCTTTTTCTTAAGTTCATCAATACATCTATTAATATTATTAACTTCAATTAATTTAACATATTCAATAGCACCACAAGAAACTTTCGCAACTGTTTCATTAATACTAACACTTCTATTTTTAGGAATAATTATACCATCTAAGCCTGATGCATCCATTGTACGCATAATAGCTCCTAAATTATGTGGATCAACTATTCCATCTAAGATTAAGAAATATTGTTTATCTCCATTAATAACTTCTTCTAGACTATATGTCTTATAATCTTCTACATCTAAGGCTATACCTTGATGTAGTCCTAGTTTATCAAGTACATTTTTATCTACTACATCAATTTTAACATTATTTTCAGTTAGTTTATTTATAATAAACTTTTCTTTATCATAAAACTTATTAGTAACATAAGCTTTATAAACCTTATGGTTTGCTTTTATTGCTTCATAGCAAACATTTCTACCATATATTTTAACCAAATAAATCACTCCTTAAAAAATTAAAAGAATCAATTATGATTCTCTTAATTCTCATCAATATGACCCATCCATTCAGATAGATGTGTAATTCTATCTTTAAACCATCTTCTAGTATCAGATAAAATAATCATTAATGGATATGATCCTACCATAAATACTAACAATAGTAATGCGGCAACAATACCAATCTTCCAGAATGGAAGAATTCCAAAGAACCATGGAATTGTACAAATTAAGGCAAAGGCAACACCAATAGCCATTGTCCATAAAACACCTCTTAGGTAATTGAATGGCTTACATACTCTAAATAATACTAAGAAGCATGTGAATGTTGTAGAAATTACAACTATTGTTGTTCTAATAGCTTTAATTAATATTTCTTCATCAGTTAAAGTATTTGTATTAATATAACTGAAGAATGAACTATGACTCTTAATATATTCTACTACCTCTTCAGGCTTTCTTAAGATATCTATTATTTGTCTACCCCAACCATATTTTGGATCACATACCCAATATGCGAGTAGGGCAAATGTTACAATAACTAAAGCGCCCGGTAAGGCCGTCCTTAAGACATTTTTGATAAAGCTTCCTTCAATTCTATTTCTATTAATTTCTAGAGCTAAGAAGAATGATGGAATACCTACAACCAAGAAGTCAATCATATATAATTGACCTGGGTCTAGTGGATAACTAGACATGAATGGTAATATGATTACTAAGAATAATAACAAAGTAGAGAATATTGTTTTTGTCAAAAACAATGTAGATACTCTTTGAATATTATTAATAACTCTTCTACCTTCACTAACTACCTTAGGTAGACTTGCGAAGTTAGAATCCATTAATACTAAGTGGCTTACATTTCTAGCAGCTTCACTACCACTAGCCATAGCTATAGAGCAGTCAGCTTCTTTTAAAGCTAGAATATCATTTACACCATCCCCTGTCATCGCAACAGTATTACCTTCAGTTTTAAGTGTTTTAATTAATAATTTCTTTTGAGCTGGACTAACTCTACCAAATACATTAAATCGAGTTGCTGCTCTAATTACATCCTTATCTGCTAAACCATCTAAGGAAATATATTTACTAGCACCTTCAATACCAGCTCTTTCACTGATCTTTGAAACAGTTACAGGGTTATCACCTGATATAACTTTTACTTCTACACCATTTTCTTTAAAATACTTAATAGTATCATATGCATCAGGTCTAATAGTATCTTCTATTAATACTAAAGCAAGTGGTTCAGGAGTACCTACTACCTCTTCACCTTTAATCTTATCAGCTTTAGCTATTAATAATACTCTATAGCCTAATTTAGCATTTTTATTTACATCATTTTCTACTAAATAGAAATTCTTATTTAATATAAATTCTGGAGCACCTAGCATGATTGCTCCTACTTTTTCAAATTCTGTTACACTATACTTTCTAGAACTTGAGAAAGGAATAATATTTTTTACTGGTAATTTCTTACCTAAGCCATATTTAGCCTCTAATGCTTGACTTGTTAGGTTGTCATCATTTTGAGCATTTAATATAGCTGATATTAAATTCTTTGTTGAAACACCTGTTTCATTTTTATATTCTATTAAACCTTTAACAGTCATTGTACCATCTGTAATTGTACCTGTTTTATCTAAACATAATACGTTGACTCTAGCAAGCATTTCAATACAATATAATTCTTGAACTAATGTTTTATTATGAGCAAGCTTTACAACTGATGTTGCTAAAGCGATACTTGTAAGTAAGAATAAGCCTGAAGGTATCATACCTATGATAGCTCCAGCTGTCGTAGTTACAGCTTCTTTGTATTCACTTGAACCAAACCATGCTCCATCAAAGCCCATCTTCTTACCATAACACATTAAGAAATATATTGGACCTAATATAAAGATTAAGATACCTACAGTTCTAATGATGATATTTAGGGATCTCATTATTTCTGATTTAGGTTTTTCATATTTTCTAGCTTGTTTAGTAAGCTTTTGAATATAATTTTCTTCTCCAACCTTTTCAACTCTTGCCTTACATGCACCTGAAACAACAAATGAACCTGAATATAAGACATCTCCTGGTTTTTTAAGTATTGGATCTGATTCACCAGTTAAAAGCGATTCATTTACTTCAATGAATCCTTCTATAACTACTGAATCACTACATATTTGCTTTCCATTTGTTAAAAGCATTATATCATCCAAGACAATATCTTTAACTTCTATTTCTTGATGCTGTCCATCTCTTAAGACATTGACTGTTGGAGCAGACAATATTGATAATTTATCAATCATAGCTTTTGCTCTTAAGTCTTGGACAATACCAATAATAATATTTGTTGTAACAATTAGTATGAAGAAGCATTTAGCAAATGCTCCAACACTTATTAGCCATATAGCTATACCAAAACACAATAAGTTAAATATTGTAAATATTTTACTTAATACGATACCACCAACAGTACGCGTACCTTTTTTATCATTTACATTGTCCCAATGTGCGGCAACTCTTGCTGCAACATCATGACTATCTAAGCCTGTTTTTAAATTAGCTTTCTTTCTTCTTAAATCAAACTCTGTAGTCTTTAGAGTACCATCTTCCGCTATTTGTTTGATTTTTACCTTTTGAGGCTGATAAAATGATTCATCAACAGGAACATCAACTGGTTCTCCCTCAAATACATCTTCAATTTCATCTTCAAAAGGATTAACGCTTTCCTTCTCTTTTTGTTCTAATGCTTCTTGAATTACTTCATTAGTATTAGGATCAGCAGTCTTCGCCTTTCGTGTTGCCATTTTACCACTTCCTTACTTATTGTATTCAATCATCAAATTAAATAAATAAATTATTCTTTCTATTTTATCTTTTTTGTATAAATAACCTATTAAAGCTTCAAAGCCTGTAGCTTTTTGGTATTCAGCACTACTTAAATTCTTTCTATGAGATGTAGCACTATTACGCCCTTTTTTATATATTTCTATTTCATCATTTGTTAAAATTTCATCTTCTAAAAATAAGTTTATAAATTTAGCTTGGGCTTCACCTGAGGTGAATTTAATAGCTTCTTTATGTAGCTCATTAACTTTAGTAATTCCTTTTTCAATTAAATAGTTTCTAACTAATAATTCAAAATAGGCATCTCCTATATAAGCTAATGATAAACCATTCATTAAATTAGCATCCATTATAATATTCCTTTTTCTACTAAAATGTTTCTATATTTATCAGCAGCTTCAAAATCTTTAGCAACTCTTGCTTCATTCCATTTAGCATAGCATTCTTTAGCTTCGCTATCTATTACTGGTTTAGTTGGAATAGTACCTAGCACATTTAAAATAGTATCTAATGTATTAAAATCGCTACTAAAGTCTTCTTTACTTCTCATCTTAGTGTTAATCTTCTTTAAGATATTACTAATTAACATTAAGACATTTGGTGTATTAAAATCATCATCCATGTAAGATTCAAATTCTTTAATATCTTCTGATAATTCTTTATTAGTATTATTAGACATTGCTAGATTAACATAAGCTTGTTTATAAGCTTGAGCTATCTTAGCCCATTCTTTGTTATATTGATTCATTATTTCATCAGTATAATTAATTGGTTGACGGTAATGACTAGATAAAATGAATAATCTAAATGCTTGATAAGGGTATTCTTTAATTAAATCTTTTACCCAAATAGTTCTACCTTCAGATTTACTCATCTTTTGATTATCTATTTGTAGTCTACCTACATGCATCCAATACTTTGATAAGTGGTTATCACCACTTGCATTTGCTTGAGCTATTTCATTTTCATGATGTGGGAATTTTAAATCTGTTCCTCCACCATGAATATCTATTTCACCTTTAAAGATATCATTAATCATAACACAGCACTCTGTATGCCAGCCTGGTCTACCTTTACCCCAAGGACTATCCCACTTGATACCTACATCTGTGTTTTTCCATAAAGTAAAGTCTAGTGGACTTTCCTTACCTGTTTCAACATCTATTCTAGCACCAGCGATTAAATCTTCTTTTCTTTGGTTAGATAAAATACCATAGTCATCTATTTTAGAAATTCTAAAATAAACATTACCATTATTAAAATAAGCATACCCAGTATCTTCTAAATTCTTAATGTAGTCAATCATTTGATTTAAATAATTAGTTGCATAAGGAATAACATCTGGTTTGTTACTACCTAAATTAGCACAATCAACAAAATATTGTGTAGCAAATTTATCTACTATTTCTTTTTCAGTTACATTTTCTTCTATTGCTCTATTGATTATTTTATCATCAACATCAGTGATATTAGAAGCATATGTTACTTCATAACCTTTGTATACTAAATATCTTTTAACTATATCAAAGAATACTACAGGTCTAGCATTACCAATATGAATGTAGTTATATACTGTAGGACCACATACATACATATTAACTTTCTTTGGATTTATAGTTATAAAATCTTCCTTTTTATCACTTAATGAATTATAAATTTTCATACTTCCACTCCTTAAAACCATAATGCACAATTTTATTATAACATAATTATAATAAATATTAAAAGAAAAAAATTGTGGGCATAACCCACAATTTATTAATTCTTAAATTTGATATCTAGTGAATCAGTTGACTCTGTTACATCCCAAATGTTTTTATCCCAATTAACAGCTTCTACTGCATCTGTTAAAGAGATTGAAGGATATTCTTGTGTATCACTACCAATTGTAATACTTATCTTAACACATTTAACTGTTTCACTATCGATTGTTGATGATGGCTTTTCATCACCTGAGATGATGTATGTTGACCCATCATAACCATGAATGTTTATCTTAGCTGCATCATGAGAACCATCTGTAAGAGCTGTAATAGAACCATTAATGATGGCATTATGTAATTCTGTATGAAGTTCATAACCATTACCAAATGCTAAACCAACAAATAATTCTTTTTCTTCAGCAATTCTAGTTTCAATATCTAAATCCATTTCTACATATGCGCTATCAATATTAACAGCTGTAGCTGAACCAACAAGTCCTCCAACAACAAGAGTATCAGTTGCTTCAATTACTTCAGTTTCTTTAATAGTCTTATATGTGATTTTTCCTTTAGCTACAACATTTTTAATATATACATCATTATCAACACTATTTAAGTTAGCTTGACCAATAATACCACCGATTCTTGATGCTCCAGTTGAATGAATATCTGCATTTATATTAGCAATACCTCTATTGATTTCACTTCCTGCTTTTAATAATCCAACTAATCCACCATAGTATAATGTAGTTGAACTAGCAATAGTGATTTTACCATCAACTGTACAATCATAAATCTTACCATATTTACTACTTGAGTTTTGACATAAGTAACCTGTAATACCACCAGTATAAACTGTTGTTCCACTAGTTGAAGAAATTTCTAAGTTATTAACCTTTGAATAGTTAAAGTTAGAAGCAAATCCATAACCAGCAAGTGAACCATTATATTGTGATTTAGCATCAACAGTTAACTTACAATCCTTAAGTGTTACATTGTTCATCTTAGCTTGATAAGCATATCCACAAACAATACCAGAATAAGTTGTAGTTGATGAATCTCTAGTAACATTAACATTAACATTTTCAAATGTAATATTATCAAGATAACCCTTTAAGTAACCAAAGAAACCATTATAAGTTTGAGTTGTAGTTACTGTAACATTTTTGATTGAATAACCTTTACCATCTAAATGACCACAGAATGCTGAACTAGAAGTTGATGATAAACCAGCAAATACCTTTGCATTACCTTCATCATCTTTATATTCAGCAAAATCAATATCATTTGCTAAACAATAGAAAGCATCTGAAGAATAATCGTTAGTTAAGTTATCAACTAATTCTTGTGCACTAGTAAGCATGATTGGATCATATTCAGTACCCTTAACATTTGTTTTGAATGTCCATGAGTAGATGATGTGTTCTTTTTTGTTGTATGTACAAACTACATCTGCACGATAATCTGTATCACTTACTAAACCTGTAACTGATACATTTTCACTAAATGTAGATAAAGTCTTTGTTGATACAAGCTCTTCTTCCTTTTTTGAAATTTTATAGAAATTAACTAGCACAGACCCTTTTGTAACAATATCCTTATCCTCTACTTTTAAATCAAAAGAGTATGATGATCTTTTGATGATAGGATTCTCAACAGTTGCTGTAGGTTTAACACCACAAGCACTAAGTGTTACAAGTAAAGCGAGTGCCATAAAAAATCCAATAATTTTTTTCATAATTTCACTCCTTAAAATAATACACATACTAATTATAAATTATAATTAATTTAATTTCAACTATCTTTTATTCCGAATAAATAAACTTTTATTTTTTTATTTTTCATAAATAAAGAAAAAATGACTTAATTAAGCCATTATCCTATAAGATATAATACGAATGCACCTATAGTAAGTATAATACCTAAAATACCTAAAAGTAGAAATCCTTTTGTCTTTTGATACTTAAAAGAAAATAGGGCTGCACCAGCTAAATATGCAAACGAAAATCCTAAAAATCCAACCGCATTTTTAGTATTACCTACAGCAAGTGCAACAATTGCCATAAGCATGGAAAAAGCAATTACAACTACACCCATAGTAATTAATGCTTCTCCTCTTGTATTTAATATAGCCTTTTCAGCTTGTGTAATTTTTCTTAATTCTTTTTTATTTGCCATATAATAAATCACCTATGAATATTATAAATCTTTAGTATTTTAATGTAAATGTTTTTTATGTTTTGATTTCTTATAACATTAGTGTTATACTTTATATGAATTGGAGGAAATTAATTATGAAATATGGTTTTTTTGATGAACAAAACAAAGAATATGTTATAACTAATCCAGCTACACCAAGTCCTTGGGCAAACTATCTTGGAAGCCCAGCTTATGGAGCAATTATTTCTAATAATGCGACTGGATATAGTTTTGTAAAATCTGGAGCAAATGGAAGACTTATTAGATATAGATTTAATAGTTATTCTAATGACCAACCAGGTAGATATATTTATATAAAGGATCTAGAGACAAATGAATATTGGTCTAACTCTTGGGCACCAACAGTTAAGCCATTAGATAAATTTGAATCTAGATGTATCCATGGTACAGCATATACTATTATCTCATCTAAATATAATAACATTTTAGGTGAAGCCCTATACTATGTACCACTAAATGCTGAATATGAAGTATGGAAGTTTAGTGTTAAAAACAATACTAACAAAACTAAGAAATTAGCAATTACTGGTTTCTGTGAATTCACTAATGAACCTAACTATGAACAAGACCAAGTAAACCTTCAATACTCACTATTCATTACTTCTACTAAATTCTATGACAATATGATTGAAGAAACAATTCGTACAGGTCATGATAATCCTGAAAAGGCGAGATTTTTCGGAGTTTCAGGAGCCAAGGTAGATGCTTACTGTGGTAATAGAGAAACATTTATTGGTAACTATAGAAATTATAGTAATCCTGTAGGTGTAGAGGAAGGTTTAAAGAATGATTTAAACTATAACTTAAACTCTTGTGGAGCACTAGAAAGTGTTATTGAACTTAAAGCAGGAGAAACTAAAACACTAGTTTATATTTTAGGTCAAAATAAAACAAGTGTTGCTAAAGAATTATTAAAGAAATATGAAGACGCAAATACTTGTGATAAAGAATTAAAAGAATTAAAGAACTTCTGGCATTCAAAATTAAATAACCTACAAGTTAAAACACCAGATGAAAGATTTAATAATATGGTTAATGTATGGAACTCATATAACTGTTTCATTACATTCACTTGGAGTAGAGCTGCTTCTTTCCAATACTGTGGTTTAAGAAATGGATTTGGATATAGAGATACAGTTCAAGATATTCAAGGTATCATCCATCTAGCTCCAGAAATGGCTTATGATCAAATCAAATTTATGTTAAGTGCACAAGTAACTAATGGTGCAGGACTTCCTCTAGTTAAATATACTCATAAGCCAGGTTACGAAAATACACCTGATGATCCAGAATATGTAAAAGAAACAGGACATCCTTCATATAGAGCTGATGATGCTTTATGGTTATTCCCTACAATCTATAAATATATATCTGAAAGTGGAAACTTAAAGTTTTTGGATGAAGAAATATATTATGCTAACAACCAAGAAAAAGGAACTGTTTATGATCACTTAAAAAGAGCAATCATGTTCTCTATGAATAACTTAGGTAATCATGGAATGCCTGCAGGATTACATGCAGACTGGAATGACTGCTTAAGATTAGGTAAGAAAGGTGAATCAACATTTGTTGCTTTCCAATTATATTATGCATTTAATATTATTAGAGAATATGCTGAATTAAAGAATGATAAAGAATATCTAGCATACCTAGATAAGGAACAAGATAAATTATCTAAGATTTTAGATAAGTGTTATGATGAAGATAGATTCATTAGAGGTTACTTAGAGAATGGCCAAGTAATCGGTGCTAAGAAAGATCCTGAAGCTAATATGTGGCTTAACCCTCAATCATGGAGTGTAATTAGTGGTTATGCTAAAGGTGAAGTTGCAACTAAAGCAATGGATTCCGTAGATAGAGAGCTTAATACTCCTTATGGAGCAATGTTAATGTATAAACCATATAACAAGCATTATTTTGATGGTGCATTAATGATTACTTATAATAACTGTGTTAAAGAAAATGCAGGTATTTTCTCACAACCTCAAGGTTGGTTAATCTTAGCTGAAGCTAAGCTAGGTAGAGGAAATCAAGCATTCAAATACTGGGCTGAAGCTTGTCCAGCAACATATAATGAAACTGCCGAAAAGCGTATGATGGAGCCATATGTTTATGGTCAATTCGTTGAAGGTAAGGATTCACCATTTGCTGGTAGATGCCATGTTCACTGGTTAACTGGTACTGCTTCTACAGTTATGGTTGGTACTGTTGAAGGTATCTTAGGTATCATGCCTACAACTAAAGGATTAATTATTAATCCATCAATTCCATCAAGTTGGGATAAATACTCATTTACTAAAACTTATAGAGGAAAAACTCTTGATGTTACAGTATTAAATCCTAACAAGAAGGAGCATGGTGTAACAAAGATTACAGTTAATGGTAAGGTAATTGATGGCTTACTAATAACTGATGAAATGTTAACAAAAGAAAACAAAATTACAATTGAAATGTAATAATAAAGCCTAGGAAATTCCTAGGCTTTTTAAGTAGTTATAACTATTATTAGCTATAAAACAAAAACCGCCTTAATTGGCGGTTTGTTTTTGTTATTTTGTTGTGAATTTAACTCCATCAAATGCTTTCTTATCAAATACTTTATCACCATTTGCGATACCGCTGATGTTAAGCTTTTTGATTTTCTTGCATCCTGAGAAAGCTCCAAGTTGAACACTCATTAAGTTTTCATTATTCGCAAACTTAATATCTCTTAATTTTGAACAACCCTTAAATGCTTCTTCACAAATTGTTTGAATTCCACAGTTAGAAAAATCAATTGTTTGTAGACTTGTTTCATTTCTAAATGCTTCTTTATCAATTGAAATTAAGATACTACAATTTGTAAATGATAATTCTTGTAAGTTAGACATATCAGCAAATGCTAATGATTCAATAGTTCCAACATTCGCAGGGAATTTAATAGATTTTGCCATAACGCATCCTTGGAAGGCACTCTTTGAAATAACATTTACATTATCTGGTAAGATAATTGCTTGAGCACTCTTACAGTTTTGGAATGCTGCTTGTTCAATATATGCTAGATTAATACAATTACTTAAATTAATAGTCATAATGCTATCGCATTCATTGAATGCCCAGCTACTAATAGTTTCAATTGATTCAGGAAGACTAATAGTTCTTAGTACAGGACATTGACCAAATCCCCAAATTTCAATTGATTTAATATTTGTTTGACTTAAATCAACATTTTCTAATGCTCTACATCCTCTAAAGGCGTTCTTACCAATTACTTGTAATTTTGGAAGATCTCCAAAAGTACATTCAATTAAGTTAACGCAATCTTTAAAGGCATTGTTTTCAATGTATTGTAAGTTTTCACAACCACTGAAATTGATATATTGTAATCTTTTGAATTTAGTGAATGCTGAATCATTAATAGAAGTGATATTCTTACAATTAGAGAAATCTAATCTAAGTAAACTTTCAAGTTCAGGGAATGAATCTTTATTGATATCTCCAACTTTATCACAATTTGCTAGAATTACACTTTCAAGTTGAGGACAACTCTTAAAAATTTGTGTATCTAGTTTCTTAAGCTTAATCATAGATAAATCAATTTCAGTTAATCCAGTATTCATGAATGCTGATTGACCAATTTCATTTAAGCTTGTAGGGAATTTAACACTTCCTAAGCCTTTACATCCAGCAAATACCTTTTCACCAATTTTTTCAAGTGAAGAACACTTAGATAAATCTATTTCATAAATACTACGACATCCAGAAAAAGCTCTTGGACCGATTTCAACTAAGTTATCACATTCTGATAAATCAATATTAGTTACAACGATATTATTAGCAAAAGCACCTTCTTCAATAACTTTTACACTTGAAGGAAGAATAATTGATTGTAATACATGTTCATCCTTTGCTCCTTCAAATCTAAATGCTTCATAACCGATAATTTCGATTCCTGAAGGTACTGTAACACTTTTAGATCTACCATTATAACGGATAAGTTTATTATCCTCTATTTCAAAAGTGTTGTCCACAGCCTTTCCACCTGTTGCTATATGTGTTCTATAAGCCTGAATTGCATCGTTTGTATTAAAAGAAGCTTTGCAATAAGGACATCCACTTAATAGTCTATTTGTTTCAATTTTGATAATGTTCCCACAATTAGGACATTTTGCATCTACAACTGCCATACATACATGACCCCTTTCCACTAAATCTAATTTTAACATATAAAAACGCTTTTATCAATATTGATAAACAATATTTGGCAAATGTGTATATAGTTGTCAGTATAAAACGTTATAAACTAAGGATTAAGCCACATGTTTGCTATAGGATCTTTCTTTGCATTAGCATTTTCTATAATTTTAAAATCCGTTATAAACATGTGGCTTCTTTAATCTTATACTTCTTTTATCACTGCATATGGATTATATGTTTTTAAATTATCTATAAATGCATGATTGCTAACCAAATTATCTTTATGGATAATTACACTCTTCAATTTATAACACTTATAGAAAGAACTTGGTTTAATAATTTTACATCTTCCTTTAAATACAACTTCTTCTAAGCTAAAACAATTATTGAATGCATGATTATCTATGCATATTAATTCATCAGGTAGTATTACTTTTTTTAGCGCTACACAGTTATTAAAAGCAAATTCATCTATTACTCTAACCTTTTTACCAATAACTAGTGTTTCTAACGAAATAAAATCATTAAAGGCACTAGAGCCTATAATTCTAACATTATCTCCAAGAATAACCTCTTTACAATTAATGAAGATGCCACTACCTAATGTAACCATATTTATTTCTTCCATATCAATAGTTATTTTTTCAACGTTTATTAAATTAGTTATACCACCCATTTCAACAACTCTAACACTTTTAGGTATAACTAATTCTTTTAGGTTAGTTAGGTTGCATAAAGCACCACTTTCTATTCTTGTTACACTACTTCCAAGAACAATCTTAGATAGAGATATACAATCACAGAAAGTATTAGCTTTAATGTTTTTGACCTTATTAGGAATAACTATTTCTTCTAGACTAGAACAGTTTTGAAATGCTCTATTTCTAATGAATAACAAATCATCATTTAAAACTACTTTTCTTAATGACCTACAATTGTAAAAAACGGCTTCTTCAATGGATTCTAGGTTGTTTCCGCATATTACAATTTCTAGCGATTCACAATCGCAAAATGCACCATCTCTAATCTCTCTTAAAGAATTAGGAAGTATTAATTTTTTAAGGCTATTACAACCACTAAAAGCATTCATACATATAACTTCAAGTGACTCATTAAATACTATTTCTTTTAGGTTATAGCATGCTATACAAGCATAATCTCCAATGTATTCTGTATTTTCACCAAGAGTTATTCTTTCTAGCTTTTCTAAGTCAGAAAAAGCATGATCAGCTATATCTATTACTTCATCATCTACAATTATTTCTTTTATATCATTAGCATATTCCTCTTTAGAAATATATTCTCCACCATAATAATATAAAGTATTTGTTTCTTTATCGAATTTATTATTCATAAAATCACCTCAGTATATAAAATAACACGTATGTAAATATAAAAAGCAACTTTGGTTGCTTTTTATTCTACATCTACAATATTAAAACCAAATATAAATGATTTCTCAGGATCATTATGCTCGGCTGAAGAGAATCCTATATGATTAATTAGAGTCTTAGCATCTATTTCATTATCATTAGCAAAATCTAATATTTTTTCTTCAGCTAGCTTACCTAAATTATCTTTGTAGCTAAAAGCTTCATCTTCTGTTATAGAAATGTAGAATTCATCTTCAAAATCATTTTTTTCTGTTCCATATTTATTGTGCAAATAGAAGTATATTTCATTAACTACTGTATTTACACCCATTCTTGTGCTTTCTGTTGTTCTCAATATTTTGTCCTCCTTTTTAAATAATTAATTTGTCGAAGTTTTCATCAAATAATAGCGTATAATCGCTATTTTCCTCTAATAGATCAGGATGCTTTTTTAGAATGTTTCTAATTGTGTATAGGTTCCTTCTCATTTTACTTTCAGGAACTCCTTCTTTTTTGTAGAACTGTTCACATAGTTCAAATGCTTTTTTATAGTTCCTGTTTTCATAATAAATTCCAAACCAGTATTCGTTATTATCATCAGGATACTTTTCTACCATAGCTTCAATAGCTTTATATGCTATATACCAATTCTTTTTAGAATCGATAACAAACCAAATAAATTGATTTAATTCGACCTTTCCTTTGTTATTTACAATATCAGTAAGCATGTCATCAAGTTCCTTATAACTATAATCATCTGGATTTTCGTCTAGTAGATATGGACAATCTGCTAGTACTTCATCTAATTTCTTTTGAATTTCTCTATCTAAAGCTTTCAATTTCAGTTCCTCCTATTTTCTCTAGATTTGTTTTTAAGAATAATTCTTTATCTACAACTTCAGCAAAATTATTATCAATTAATAATTTGACTTCGTTATATGCATATTTTTTTAGATCATCATAATCACTTATAACTATGTCTACTGCATAGTTTTTATTGACTAAGACATAATAACTATCATTACCATTTTCAAATGTAATAAATTCATAACTAGAAGCTATATCTCTTAAATTATCATCTACAATTGGAATTCTTACCTCTTCACCATATCTATTAAGCTTAGTTAAATAAGACATTCCAGCTTCAAGTAAGAAGTCTGTATACATACAAGAATAATCATTAAATTCTTCTCCTGATAATACTTCTCTAGTATACTTAGCTTCATAATTAATTGTTTCATTAATATTAGTTATAGTTTCATTATATAATTTAGAATTAATAGGTATTGTTACATTAGATATCAATTCTAAATATTCCTTTGTTAAGCCATTTTTTACTTTTAATATTTTCAATTTAATCGATCTCCTTTTCTAATAGTATTATAGTTTTTTTAAGAAAAATGGGGGCAAAAAAAACACGAATTTTTCTTGCTTCATGTTTTTTTCTTGATGTATATACACAAATTTAGTAATAAATATTATAGTTTTTGTTTCCCTCCATTTATCAATCTATTAATTTTTTAAAATAGTCATATTGTTCTTTTAACTCTTTTTTTAACTCTTCTATAGATTCATTATTTGCTTTTTCTTTTTTAAAAGTAATATAACTACTCCATTTTAAATCATATTTGTTTTCTATAATTGTTTCCCTAGGAACGATAGCTGAGAAATTCTCTATTTCTGCATCACTATAATATGCAGAAACAACTTTCTTTATATCATTTTCATATAAAGTTACTCTCCTTAATCTATCAGGAATGCCTAATTCAGTTGCATTAATTATTTTTATTGGTCCAGTATAACCCTTCTCAAGAACTAATAAGTTAGTTCCTACACTCGAAGTAGACCAAAGAGGTGGAAGATATATAACTGCTTTTAGTCCGTTATTTACCATAAAGTCTTTTACCTGATTATATACTGGCGCAAAGCTAAGCAAAGTATTTGGCCCAGTTGTAACTACCATTAAACCATTTTCTTCTAGGCAATTATAAGGTAATACTATATTATATAAATCCGATTTTGTTGAACCATAAATTGTATTTTCTCCTTGCTTTAGTAAAAGTGAATAAGGGCCATTTGAAAAGATTTTTTTGAATGTTACCTCTGGCAACTTATCATAATATATATTTATCCTTTGAACATCTATTTTTTTCTTTTTTAATAATAATGCAACCATTGTATAAACTAGGCAAGAATCTAAATCCAAATCCCATCCGTTAATATTATTAGCATCTATATCTAAAAGAGTACAGCCAAATCCACAAAATGGTTCAAAATATGAATCATCATCTTTCATATCTAGAAGGCCAGAAACAATTCTAGTAACGCTCCTAGAAACAACATTTTCTATGCGTCTAGTATTTAATTTATAATAATTCCTTTCAAAAATATCTTCTATTATTTTTTTATAATTATTGCCGTATTGCTTAATTAATAAATCAATTAGTTCATATATTTCTGAATAATCCGATGTGTCAAATGAATTCTTTTTAAACCTCAAAGCCAGAGGAAATAAGTTTGTCTTTAAACCATATGCTTCGCTTATCATTCCATATACACCCATCACTAAATCAACATCATATTCCCCACGATTTATCATATTAGATACCAAGTTGATTTTTCTGTAATCTATCGAACAATCTTCATCAAAAATATCTCCAATGCTTATTGCCTTTAGGAAAACTAATTGGATAAGATCACGTGTTGAATCGTAATATTTTGTGCTAGAGAGTAATCGCCACACTTTTTCTTCATTATAATCTCTGATCATAAGAATTAGTCCTCCAATCCTTCAAATATAACATCATTAATCTTTTTTTCTAGATTGATTATTCTTTCCATTGTTTTTTTCTTTTCAATATACTTCAAATAATCAGCCCCAATTTTCTTTTGCGCTGGTTCTGATGCCTCAGGAATACTTATTCTTTTTATAATTCCTGGTGATAGAAGCCTCATAGTTAATCCCGATGTTTCTATGTCAATATAATGCTTAAATCTTCTTGAATTAAAATATGCTAATAGGTAAAACTTATCAAATAAGCCTTCATAATTTCTTACGATTGCACAGAATGAAGGTACAATCATATTTTCATATTCCTTTGTGATATAGCAACAATCATATGGAGAAGATAATTTTATAACTAAATCGCCTTCTTGAGTCAAGAATTTCTTGTCTATATTTTTCTTCACTTTTTCTACTGGAGCTTCATCAGTATTAATTATTCCTTCTTCCATAATTTTAGGAATTAATACTTTATACTCTTCATAGTCATCATCTTCTTTTGCGAGAACTCTTTGCATTATTTGCCCACCAAATAATAACATTTGAACATAATCACCAATTGTTTTCATTTTAAAACCCTCTCACTTCTTTTAGTTTTTTATAATCAACGTCTGAATTAAATCTTCTATGTTTTTCGTTGTACTCTTCTATATAGTCACAAAACCAAATAGGACATCCGAAAAGGTCATACATATAACCATCTCTATCATATTCAAACCACTCATGTTCTTTGATGGAAATAAAACAGCATATATTTCTCATGATTAATGCCACCTCAAATCATCATAATCATCATAATCCTCGTCATTATGATTATTCATTTTATAATACTTATGAGGGTTTCTTATTTCTTCTTTCTTATAATATGTTCTATTTTGATTTTGACATTTTCCCTTTCTCTCAACTTCTTTTTTATAGTGAGGGTCAGGGACCAAGCGGTCAGATAAATCTAGCATATTTTGTTCTTGTTTGTTTTTGCAATTTAAATAAGGGTCCTTAGAATTCTTTTCTCTTAATTCTAAATATTGTTGATAATTTATTTCTTTTACTCCAAGAACACAATCCTTATGATCGTGTTTTGCACGTTTAATATGTCTAGCAAATTCAGCTGCTTCTTTAGCATCATTAGCTCTTATTGCAAAATCGATAGGAATATAATATGCCTTACCAACGTGCCCGCATTTTGTTTTTACAGCAAAGTATCTAATCATAGTATACCATCTCCTTTTTCATAAATCAATACTTTAGTTGATATTTTTGTGCTGTTCACTTGTTACACTCTTATTATATAACGTTCAAACACGATATGTCAATACATTTTTTGATTTTTTTTTGCTGTACATCTACAATTGGCTCTCATATGAATGAATTATCGCAATATTCGCTTCGCTTATTAATTAATATAATAAAAAAAATAGTGCAATAGCACTATCAACAAACCAAAAGTCTTTTTCCAAAAGTACAATGAATATTCTTTTTTATCAAAATCAAATTCAAGGATATTCAACTCGCGTTGAATATCTGAAGAATTAGATTGAATCTATTCTTCTTCTAGAAATATTAAAATACTCTTTTTCTTTTTCAATGCCTATAAATCTTCGCTTTAATTTTTTTGCCACATAGCATGTTGTCCCAGAACCGCAAAACGGATCCAAAACTATATCGTTAGGCATACTTGAAGCTTTTATTATTCTTTCAAGTAATGCTTCAGGCTTTTGTGTTGGATGATATCCATATTTTTTTTCATGCATTTGAACTGCAGGTATTGTCCATACATCTTGTAATTCTTCATTATTAATTCTAAACATCTCGTCATAATTAAATGTATGCCTAACCCCTTTTGATGCCCAAATTATTAATTCATATGAAAACTTTAGTTTGTTTTTATAAATCAATGGTGGTGGATCAGATTTATGCCAAACAACAATATTAATGGTTTTAAATCCAGTCAAGTCTAGATAATTCTTAATATCAAAAATATTGTGAATCGTGCCGCTGACCCAAATGCTTCCTCCGTCTTTTAATACATTATACGATAATCTTATCCATTCCTTAGTAAAATCTAAGTGATTATCATACATAGTTTTATCATCCCAACTACCTTTATTAACAGAAACAACTTTTCCGCTACGTATGCTTTTTCCTCCATTTGATAAGAAATATGGTGGATCAGCAAAAATTAAATCTATTGAATTAGGCTTAATAGTTTTTAATATTTCTATACAATCTCCATTGTACAACAATTGTTTGTTTCACCTCCACTCTTTTATTATACCACAATAAAAAAGAGGCCGAAACCTCTTTAATACTACGCAAAATCCTTTTACCATATTTTTATCGCATAATTATACAGTTTTTCTTGGCGATCTTTTATATTATCAACATTCCAGACATCATATTTAGCAATTTCATCGTTTGGTTTTATACTTGATTTTTTATATGCTTTTTCTATTTTATAAATAAATGGCTTATTTGATATTTCAATATTTAACGGTCCGCTTAGTAAGCATAAATTTCCAAGTTTCCATAGATGTTCGCTATGTGTTTTTTCGTCTATATTAGGCCATTGCCCTATGTTTTGAGGCATAATATGTTCAATATGCACCTCAGAATTATTGAGATTGATTTCATTATTCTTATCTAAATGCTTGTGCACTTTTCTGAAAAAATATCTAATTTTTTCCTTGTCAACCTCAGTATCTGAAAAAGATAATTCCGAAAAGGATAATTTAAACTGAGTGTCTGATACTATATTATCATCAATAGACTTAATAATATCATTAACAGAGTATGTGCTTAATGAAATGTTTTTAGCTAGTTTAGCAAAATTTACTTCTGCATCATTAGGGTTCTCTCCACATACTACATAATTTTTGAATACAAAACTCTCAATTCTTTTAGACGCCTTCAACATATCATCTATTGAATATACTTTATTGTTATTACCATCTCGTTTGTTATACATTGAAATCAAAACAGGACACCATGTTATCGACTTCATTGTTTTTAACGATTTCATCACTTGCAAAAATTCCTGATTGGTTATGCTCTTAGGAAAACCAGGTTCAAACATATCATGATAAAACAAAGAACATTCTTTCAGGTCGTCAAGAAATTTTTCGCACTTAGCTGCGCTTCTTTGTAATTCGCCTGTGATGTTTGAATATAAAACTTTATCTCTGGTAAAGTTATGCCCTGCGTTCCAAACATGTCTAACAAATTTAGTTAATTCTAATGTTCCTAAATTAGAAATGATGGTATTCCACTTTTTATTAGAATAATCAACGTTTGTAGAATTAGCAAAAATATAATTTTTTAATAAATCACTTGGAGTAAGGTCTTTTCCTCTATCGTTTAATGTCTCAAAAATTGTATAAGCCTCATTAAGGTTATCGTCTTCAAGATACATAACTTTAAATTTTTTTGTAAATGCTTCATAGTATTTTTTTAGCAATTCAAGTTTTTCATTAATATCTTTTACCTCTTTAAGTAATTCTTTGATCCTTGCCCTGAAATAATTAATTGCATTTTTCATTAATGCTTGAGATTTGCTTGCTAATTTCGTTTCTAATGCATCTTTATCAAGACATATTAATTTAACAAAATAATCATTGTCAATTTCATTTTGGACTAAATGCAAATCCTGATTTGTTGATTTTTCAGTACTATCATATCCAATTAATTGTTCAATCTCTATTTTTTGCCTGATTAGTTTCTTTGCCTCATTACTTTCAGGATCTTTGTATTTTATTAATTCAAAGCCGCTCAAAAAAGCTCTAATCAAAAAAAAACTTGTTGTAATTCTTTGTTGACCATCAATAATATACAAATTATTAGCATCATCCTTGTTTAGATGAACAACTATTTGCCCATAAAAATGCATCTCATTTCCATCATTAACCAAGTATGTCAAGTCGTTCCACAAGTCAACATATTCGTTCTTCTCCCAAGCATATGCCCTTTGGTATTTTGGAATAAACATTTTTGCTCTTATTATTTCTGCCAACCCTGTCATCTTAAAATTTAAAATTCCCATACGAACACCCTCCATTCAAACGAAATAATCTACTTTATTATAACATTGAAAAAAAAAGAGATCTAGATCTAGCACAAAAAAGAGGCCCTAAGCCCCTAAAATCTTTTAATAATTCCTAATTCCAGATCCCTAATATTATAGACATCATCTAAAACATCAAATGTTTCCTTAAGATTATTTTTTGCTGAATTCCATCCGATTCCATCCGTGAACCACACGAATTTGAAGTTTTTAATATACTTTGACTCAAGAGCTAGCGCTTTATAGCTTCTTGCTGTTTCGTTTAACTTAGAACCTTGTGAAGCGTAGAAATTACATTCGCAAGCATAATAAACTCCATCCTTTATAAATACAAAATCAAATCTTTTTTCCGTGCTTCCTGAATTTGAAAGGTTTGATAAATCAATTCCTGAAAGCTTTTCTAAATCGGATAAATACATTTCTTTGTAATATGATTTATCCTTTATAAAACCAGCTTTTTTTATAAATGATTCAACAAGGTCTTCCATTAAATGGCCTCCTCTATTTTTTCTTCCATTAGAATTTAAACCAGCTTCTACACCAGTAACATAATCAACTAAGTTATTAATAATATGATTACTTATTAGATCAAACAATCCTGTTTTTTTCATAAATTCCTTATATTGTTTTACCGAATAATTCATTCTTCTAAAATTATATGTGAATGCTCCATCTTCATCTAAACAAAAAATTTCACTTTCTCGTTTAGCAATAAGAACAGGTATACACTTTAATGTTTCGGGATACTTATTTAATAATTTTTCAAAGTCTGTTTCTATACTATTGCTTCCTATTAACGAATTGAGAATATTTAATTCAACTTTGATTTTATCTACATTGTTATAAACAGTAGTGAAGTCGATATAATACCTATAATTTGCTATGCTTTCTCTAAATGTTCCTAACCACTTTTCAAAATCTCTCATTCTTTATCCCCCATTTTAATAATTTACGCCAAATTTTTTATTAGAATAATCTTGATATTCATCATCACCTAATACCTTATCAAAATCATTAATATCTAAAGTTCTTACCAATGTAAAACAGTTATTGACATTTTTAAATACTATTTGAACATCCTTGTTTTGAGTGATTAATTTATTAATCATATAAATATCCATTTTTTCGTTATATCTAGCATTAAAAACTATTTCGCTTTGCTCTGGATTTTCCTTATTAAGAACAATAATGCCTATTCCATGTGCGGCATTTAACATTCTTAGCTCATCCATTAATTCTGGATCGTCAAGTATTGAATCACACACCAAATATCCTTCGTTAGCCCATGATGAATTAGAAACTGCTTGAAAGTAATACTCTTTAAAATTGCTAAAATTTAAATTTATTTTCATTTCAAATGAAAAAATCTTGCAAGGATTCATATTTAAAAAATTGAATGACTTTAATGCTATTTCATGAAAATCATCAAAAGGATAATAAACACCTATCAAGTCAGAATAAACCCATAAATTTGAATTCTTCTTCTTATTTACGCCTTCAGTACGAGATTGATTAATTGTTTTTGTTAAACATAAAAAATGTGGATTAGATCGTAAATATTTTACCAAAACTGGATGCAAATCTTTTTCTTTATAATTAACATTATCGTTGCTCAATTCTATATCATTTTTTTGCAAATACGTTTTGCTTTTTAAGCCAAAAAGTGTAGGACGTACCCCTTCTTTTTTGAATTCAGAATTCGGATTGTCCTTTATATCCATATATAATGATGCGGTTATTGTTAGCCAAGGAGTTTTCCCACTAGTGCTTATTTTTTTATCTAATTCAAATTCTCTAGCTTTTTCCCATATTTCCAAAGGAGTTAAAGCACAATTACTCTTTTCTAATACATCTTTTGTTAAATTTAAGAAAGTATATTTGCTCATGTTATTCTTCCTTTCTATATCTTTTTTCCGTTAATTCTAGATATTCGATTTCCTTTTCTATACCAATATATTTCCTATTAAATCTTTTACAAACTATTCCAGTTGTACCACTTCCGTTAAATGGATCTAAAACTAAATCTCCTTCATTTGTAGAAGACTTAATTATTCTTTCTAAAAGTCCAATTGGCTTTTGAGTTGGGTGTTTGCCCTCTTTCTTTTCAGATTTAGGAGTAACTGAAGAAACATGGAATTCAGGTTCTAATTCTTCAAATTTCCATACGTCCTTCATCTGCTTATTATTATTATCTTCTTTCATTATATCATAATTAAATGTATGTTTCCCCTTCTTTTTAGCTGTTAATTGTTTTCTCGCCCAAACAACAGTTTCAGTAGAGTGCGCAAAACATCTACAAGCAAGATTTGGACTAGGATTAGTTTTTTGCCAAATAATATTATTGATTATGCTGAATCCCTCCATTTCTAGAGCAACACCTATAGCATATACGCTATGTAAGGTTGCTGAAATCCAAATTGTTCCATTATCTTTTAATACCCGTCTGCACTCTCTTATCCATTTTCTATGATATTTTAATTTCTCGTTTATTTCCAATGCTTTATCCCATTCACCTTTATTAACAGAAACCTGTTTACCACTGCTACAGCTTATTCCTCCGCTGGATAGAAAATATGGTGGATCAGCAAATATCATATCAACCGACTTTTCCTCAAGCTTTGGTAATCTTTTAAATGAATCATCATGATATAGTATAAAGCCTTCTTCTTCAAAAAATACTTTTTTCATAATACTTAATAATTAGTAATAATTACTTCCTCCACTGGTCCTCTTAAATCGCCTTTTGAATTAATGCTTCTCCTGGCATTAATAACATGAATATTATAATCCTTATATAAATCATTAATTAGTTTAGTGTTATGATTACTAAGCATAACAAAAACACCTTTTTCTGATAATTCTTTAAACAAATTCGACAATCGTATTTGGTCTTCTTTACCAAAATTATCTTTTGAATAAGCTGTAAAAGATTCTTTCCCGTCCAATGTATCATATGGGGGATCAAAATATACAAAGTCACCTTTCTTTGCTTTTTTTACAACTACTTCAAAATCACAATTGTTTATTTCAATATGGCTACTATTAAAATAATTAAAAATCCTATTATAATTATCTAAATCATATGTCCTAACTTTCTCCTTTTTGCCGGAAGGAACATTAAAATAGCCTTTTGAATTAACACGATATAGCCCATTGAAGCATGCTTTGTTTAAATAAATCATTCTAGCAGCACGAATGTATTCCGGTTGATTAATAAAATCTTCCTGTCTATCCATTTCTCGTATCTTTAAAAAATAATCTTCAGAATGGTTTCTTTCGTGCTTATCTAATTCATTAATTAATAGCTTAAATGTTCTCTCCTTCAAAAAGCATTTATATACACAAATCAATTCCGAATTATAATCATTTATAACTGCCGCTCTTGGGGAAATCTCAAATAATAGTGCACCCCCACCTACAAAAGGCTCATAATAATCATTGTAATTGCTGGGCATAAATTCTTTGAGTCTTGACAACAATTGTGTCTTACCACCAGCCCATTTCACAAAAGGATGTGCTTTATCACCATTGTTAAAGTCTAATAATTCAGGCATAGGAATATTTACTGCTGAACTTAATCTCTCGATTGTTTCCAAGGTAACGTTTATAGCACCACTTTCGATTTTAGAAATTTGTGCCCTATCAATACCTGATAATGAAGCTAAATCGTTTTGTGATAGCATTGCTTTTATTCTTATTTCCTTGAGTCTATTACCAAACTCTTTTCTAACTATCATATAAATCACCTAATTATATTATAACACAAATGTGTGTATTTCCACACATTTTAATTCACTTAAATAAAAAGGGTTGATTGATCAACCCCTTCTGCTCAATTACTGTTTTTTTCCATTGAGATTCGTTGTTATAGTCGTAATTAGAAGATGAGTTGATTCCCCATACTTCATTTCCGATATCTTTTACGATTCCCCAATAATATTAAAACCATATTTGTCTTTGCTTTTTTCCGTTATTGTAAATCTCTGAATATATCGTCGTCACAATTAAGTAAACCATTTTTAATTTAACAAACAAATTGTGTATCCTTTATGATATTATTCTCTCTTCTTTTAAAATTGAAATCAATTTTTCTCTAAATTCTTGAATTCCCATTCTAGTTTTTTCAAACGACTCAACCAATCTAGATGCCTTCTCAACAACTTTTCCCTGAATATCTATCGTTGGTAAAGGCACTAAAATATTTTTCAAAGAATCTGCTGATAAGTGCTTTACATTACTTCCTGTAATCATTGGAAGTATTTGTTCTCTTTGCGAGTTAATAAAAAAGCTTAAATATGCAGGATTTATATCTATACCATCTATTGTTTTTTTAGGCCTACATACGATTATATCAGAACCAAGCGATACATCGTTTTTTGCAATCATAGAACACCTAGTTGAACCATCTGGTGTAACGTCTGATGAAGGGAACAAAATATCCCCATACTTTGATTTTGATTTTATCTCTAAATCTGTTTTGGAAACAACTTCATTTATAATAGGATTATATATCGTATAAAGTTCACCATAATGAATACATGGATACTTTCCATTCTCAACAAGTGCGTCCTTTTGTAAAGGTGTACCTCTAAACCACTCTTCAGCAATTTTTTTAAGCTTGTAAATCTTATAATTGCTTACCAATTCTATTTTTTTAATAGGAACAGTTCTAATTTTCTTTGTAAATAAAGATGAACTAAAATCTATTAAATTATTCAAATCAACAGTGTAAAATAGATCCTTTATCTCTGGCATAAAACTATTGTTTAATTTCGAATCATTCACCACGTTAGAAAATTTATGGCATGATTCTTTAATATGTTTCCTAAATGCATAAGAATATTTATTGTTATCAAACTGGTCGTTTGGATTATATAAAGGAGTATTAATATAAGTTATGGAATTAATGTTTTCTATTAATAGATCGTCTTCATCTTTTTCATTTTCATCTGAACCTTTTTTTCTCAAGGCACAATCTATTACATACTTTATTCCCTCATTTCCTCTTTTCGAACTCCAATCATATCCTAAAAACTTAACAATTTCATCTTTATTACTTGAGCCAGTTTCGTCCTTTTCGGCTGGAGATTGCAATATAGCTACTTTATTATTATATATTTGAACATATGTTAATAATTTGTCGATTTCTACACTCCTAATATATTCTATACGTTGGTTATCATATTCCTTTTTAAGCTCTTTTTCAAATTCTTCAGATTTCTCAAAAATTTCTTTTCTTTTTTTCACATCTTTTTTATCACATGAAGCATACTTAGAATTTAAAAACCAATTGTCGATTGTTCCCTTATTAACCTTTTTGGGTTTGAAAGCATCTAAATAATCTTGAACTATCTCACTAGATAACATTTTTTCATTCAATACTTTATCTTGCATTAGTCTTTTATATGCCTTTAAATCATAACCCTGTTTTTTAACATAATCGTTAATTGCTTTATGATTAGTATATTGTCCAAAATCTTTTTTTGCCAAAAAAGTATTTACAAGACCCTTGGCATTTTTCTTAACTTTTTGCGCAAATATTATAATTGTATTTGTTCCAGTTGATCCAAAAGTTCTCTTACTCAACGAAACAATTCCTAAAATATTAAAATTATTAAAAAGCATTTCTCTGGTTTTAATATATACTCCATCATTTGTTAAAACTGAAATAGGTAAAACAATTCCCATCAATCCATATTGTTTTAGAAAAAAAGATGCCCTCTCTATGAAAAAGCACTCGATAGCGTCATGCTTTTCATAATTTTTAATATCAATGTACTTAATCAACTCAAATTGTTCCCTGTCACTCTCAGTCAAAGAATCTAAGTACCCTTCTACACTATATGGTGGATTTGCAATTATCAAATCAAAAGATTCTTTATCAAACCCCTGAAAGCGTACAGTCGATGCATCCATTATTCCTAACGCATCATTGCAAACAATTTTTGTATTCTTTCCTCCATTAATTATAGTTGCTATTTTTGATACTTGGCTTAAAGGCTGACTTTTTTCAATCCCAAAAACATGGGCCTTATTATTTTTTTTCACATACTCCGTAAGGAAATGTCCAGCACCACATGCAAAATCAAGCACTTTTAATTCGCCGTTATTGCAAAAATCTGGTAAAGAATTAATCATAAAATTTACGATTGGAAGAGGCGTGAAATATTGCCCCTCTGTTTGATGCACATTTTTTGATAACAGTCCCTCAAATAAATCACCAAAAAAATGATTTGTCTCGCTATTGCTTAGATTAATATCCTGAATTAGCGCAGAAACTTTAATTATTATTTCAAAATTTTTTTCAAAATCTTCTTTGTTTTCAACACTTATAAAATTAAATTTTTTTATGTTATAAAATTTGATTTCTTCAAACAACTCTTTGATCCCTGAATATAACCCGTTTGTCACTGCTCTGTTAGCGTCTTCAAAAATTTGTAACAAATCAGATTCTTCTTTATTAATAACATCTATGTCAAAAAGTTGTTTCTTCCCTAATTGATACAGTTTCAAAAGTCTATTACAATATTCTTTAGGAGTATCTCTTGTTACGCCTCTATAGTAAAATTGCAAATCATCTGAATTGTTCCTCTCATCGGTGATTTTGCATAAAAACAAATCAATTAAAATATAAAAAGCATGTTCAAAATCAGTGATTGCATTATTTCTAAGAATAGTTGCAAATTCATTAAAAATAGGCTTAATCTCAGAATGAGATAAAGATTTTAAATCCTTAATTGTATATTTAAGTTTCCCCACTGTATAAGGACTTATATCTGGTTCAAAAAGCCCTTTTGTTTCAAAAGATTTATCATATGTTTCTGACCATACTTCAAAATATTTACCGTTTGAATTAGAGAATGATTTTTGTGTCTTAAGTTCTTTTAGTCTTTTCTCATTATCTAATAATGTTATGATTCTATTTTTGTAAATAACGCCATCTTCATCATAAGTTGCCGAAAACAAAGCTAAATGCTTGCATATGCCAAGCTCATTAGCTAATGCACCAAGATAACTAAACAATTGACCTCCTGTTTTTTGCATTAGATTCCATTCTTTATTGAACTCTTTACCATACGTTTTATTTTCAATCAGAACCAAAGGACTATATTCTTTATCAAAAACAAGAATATCTCCATAAGAAGGCTTGTTGACTGTCCCAACTTTAAATGCAGGCTCTAAAACGATATGTTTTGGTGAATATCCTTTTTCCAACAAAAAATGAATACATGTTAGACATACAAAATTTTCTTTGTTAGAAAAATTAAGAGTTGTATCCCTATGAATTATGAAACCTTTGGCACTCTTGCTTTTCGTAGGAAATTCGCCTTCTTTAAATGATTGGTCAACAGGATAATATTCAATTTTTGATTTTGAAAAATCAACGGTTATTTTGGCTCCGTTTTTGTAATTGTGAACAAATACACCATTAGTTTTATCAATAAATCCTAATGATAATATGGCCTGTTTTAAATTATCTAGTGTTATCATAAATATCTTCCTCCCAAAAAAAATAAATGTGAATTTTTTTATAAAAAAATAAAACGATTAATCCTCATAACCCACAAAACTAAATAAAGTATAACATATTTTAGATAAAAATTCTTCATTTATCACTAATAAAATAGTTTTTTTTGCAAAATTTTATAAAACTATTCTCTTCTACACAAAAAACTAACGTACATTGGCAAAATGGTTCTATAAAATCTAACTACACCTTAAACAACATAATGAATTATTTAAAATATAACTATTTTGATTTGGTTTTTATCAGAATCAATAAAAAAAGTTCATTAGCAGCCCAATCTGCCCCAAACTTTAACACTGTTTGCTCTCTATGAACAACATATCAAAAAAAAGAGATTAAAAAAATCTCTTCTACATATCAATTTTTATTTTTGGATGAATTGTTCCTTACATCCATTATTGTTAGCCCAATTTCTCCAAAAACATTCTTTATTTCAGCTAATAACGCAGTTTCATCAATAAACATTTTTGAATACTCTTTTTCAAAAAAATCTGATAATAATTTTGAACTGCTCATTTCTTTTGGCGTATTATTCTTTGTTTTTGCTAATTCATCACTTATTCTTTTTATAATTGGATAATTTGTGATATTACAAGTCAAAATATTATGTAAAGCTTCATCATGATCTAAGGATAATTCAGATAGTGATGTTGCCTTTGACTCGACAAATATACCACCTTTTGTGTCTTTATCATATTTCTCCGTAAAGATCGTATAATTTTTGCCTCCACTTTTCATAATTGATTTAGTGCCTTTTATTACAATGCATTCTACAGAGTCAAGTCTTATGCTATCTCCTTTATCAGAATAAATTATCTTCGTTTCCTTTATTTTTCCCTCAAGCATATCATTATATTCATTCTTCAGCCTAACATCACTATTATTTTTATATATTTTTGAAAACAAACGACATGGAAAAGATATATTTGCGTAATAGCGATCCTGTGTTTCTAATCTGAATCTAAAAGCTTCAATCAAATCATCTTTTGAATAAATAGAATTAATCTTCATGCCCTTAAATACTCCCTTAGGAGTAGTTGCTCCACTCCATTTATTTTTGCTAAATTCTAGGAATATATAAAATTTATTAACGCTAGATAAATAATTTGAAATAGTTTTTTTATTAATTGTCGGATTATCTTTTTGACTTTCTTTATATAACATTGTCTTAAGGCAATCTACTATTTTTAACCTAGTTTTATAATTTGAGCAAGCTATTAGTTCTAAAGATTTTTTGCCTACATTATTTTGAAAATCTGAATCTGTTAATTTTTTGAATGCATTTTTTAAATATGAAATATAGCTATTAGAACTTCCGCTTGTTAAATAATCATCTAAAAAAACACTATATAAATCTATTAATTCATTTGTGGTTATATATCCATTTGTTTTTTTCATATAATCATATCCATCCTTCTATATCGAGTAATCTATATCAATAATTATAACATAAATTATATCTTTCTTTGAAAAACAAAAAAGAGATTTATATCTCTCGTTTGTTTAGATAATCATTTACAAAAAATTTCAATATCTAAATCAGCAGCTATTTTATCAATTAAGTCACATAATTCAGAATAATATCCATCTTTTTTATTTCCTGAATTTTTTATTAATATTTCAAGCATAGAAAGTGCACCAACAATATCTGTATCATATGCATTTGCAAATTCCTTTATATCTATATCAGCTATATGCCCATCTTCTTCTAATAAAACCGCTCCAAATCTATACCTTCCGGTATTATTAATTTCAACAGCATTTACCTCTAACCTTTTTCCAGCATTATTTGTATTAGAACTTTGACCTAGCATAGAGCCATTTACATGACCTCTCCAATTCATCATTTTTCCTCCTTAATTATTAAGTTTTATATTGACCATATCTATTTTTATTATAACACAGATTGTCTCTTTTTATTATGAAAATAAAAAAAGAGATTGGTATCTCTTATATTTCAAATACATTCAAATCATTAACATCAATCACATTATCATAATTAGCTATGAATTCTTCTTTTGCTTCGGTATGAATTGGTAATATTTTATCTGGATTAATAATAGTTATAAAGTAATCTATAGATTCCTTATCGCAATGTCCTCCTGTATGAATACAAGTAAAAGGCATGTCCATAAAGAAATCATATATTTTCTTATAGCTCTTATTTAAATATCCTATCCATGCTGAATATACTAAAGATCTTTCCCCAACACTAAACTTATTATATAAACTCTTTATTTCATCATTTGGACTAAATATCGCAATAAACTTCTCTTTTTGCATATTATAACTATTCGCATATTCTAATGGATATACTTCTATATTAGGATATGCCTTATGGAATAATATACGTGCATATTTATATAAATAGAATTTATATCCTAATTCTTTAGATATGTCATATAATTGTTTCATTCTAGAAAAATTGGTAGATGGAACATATACGAAATTATATGCTTTATTCATAAATAGAGGTGTAAAATAATCTTTATGAATTTCTTCTTCATATATGAATTTATAATTAGTATTATAATATGTTCCATCTATGATTAATAAATCTATTTTTAGATTCTTATTTTTCTCTATTTCGTTTATTATTTCATTATTCCAACTGTTATTTCCGTGTAGTCTAAAGTCTCCAGTATGGAGAACTTTTTTAATACCATCATCTATTAAAAACATATAGGAATCTGATGCACTATGATCTGATTTATATGGCGTTATAACGAGATTATCGATATGTATTGGTGTTTTACTAGAAAAAATAAAATAGTTCGCATAATTCTTTATTCCTTTATTATCTAATACTTCTTTTGTAAGCTTAGATAAATGAATGTTTTTATTCTCTACTAGAGGATGATTTATTAAACCTGTATGATCAGTATGATAATGTGTTAGGAAGATATCCTCAACACTTTCCAAAGCGTGAGCTAACACATTATCACCTATGATCTTACCATCTAATTGTTCACCTAGATCAATTAAGATGTTTTTATTTTTACCATAAATTTTAACAATACTTCCACCTATACGGTTAGTTCCATTAATTACTTCTATTTTCATTAGCTAAAGTCCTCCTTCATAAGGTAGCCTTTATCAAATAATAACTTACCGTATTTAATGATATCTTGTTTATGTTTCTTGAGGTATTTATATGCTCTTCTATAACATTTCTCTAATAGCTTATTAGATTCTTTTTCATTTTTATATCTTGTCTTTTCAGTTTTTTCGTTTTTATATCTATTAAATTCATTTAAGATTAATCCCACTTTATTAGGTAGAGATGAAGTAAGATGATCTATTCTTCTTCTAACCTCACTTAAATCATTTTCTGAACCAAGAGATATATCATTAAAGAATAATCTTTCAGCAATCATTCCACCTAGTCCTATTTCTGCATCATGCATAGCGCTCTTATAGCCTTTAAATTGTTCTTCTTTTCTACTATATTTACATATTCCACCATCATTAATGTATTTGACTTCTCTAATATAAAATTCTTTTTCATATTTTAAAACTAATAAAGCATGTCCTATTTCATGATAAGCTACTTCTAAAGTTTTAGTCTCATTATTAATTGATGAACCAAATTTATCAATTTTAGAAAATGATTGTCTAATCTTTTCTTCATTAATGGTTTCACCATAATATCTAAAATAACAATCATTACATAATGTCATTATTTCCGCGCAGCTTAAGCCAGATAAATAATCCATAACATTATCAATATCATTAAAAGATGTTTTGATATTTAATTTATCAAGATAGTTCATAAAAATATTTTTTCTATCTTCAGGTTCTGGTTTATCTATTTTAATAATTCTATCAAATCTACCACTTCTCAAAAGGGGTTCTGGTAGATCAAGTATATTATTAGTTGTGGCTATTGTTAAAACCCTTGAAGATCCCTTATTTAAGCCATCTAACTCATCTTGTAGGATTCTTGTGATTTGACCATTATTATCAATTAATAGGTCTATTTCATCAATTAATACTAAAGCTAATTCTTTTGTTCTAGCTTCATCATAAATATCTGTGATTTCTTTTAAGATATTTGTGCTATTACCATTAACAACAAAAGCATTATCTTTAAAATGCTTCTTTAATTCTTTAATAAATAGAGTCTTACCATTACCTGGTGCGCCTCTAAATATTATTCCATTAGGTAGCTTAGCATTTTCATTTTTAACAAATTCATCATTGCTGTACCAATTAATAATAGTTTTTAGTTCTTCTTTTACATAATCATATCCAATTATATTATCAAACATATAATCACTCCTTTAATTAATTTTTTCAATAAATAAAATAACACACTTGTCAATCATTTTTGATTATATGTTTAAAATAATAACAAAAAAAGGTTCGAAAACCTTTCTTTGTTTTAATAAATATTTTTCTTTAAATCTAAAGCACCTTCAAACATATTATATTCATTACAATCTTTTAATATATCTTTAATCTCTTTAAATTTAAAGTAAGCAAGATGATTATATTCAGCACTATCTTTTTCAAAAGGTAAATATTCTTCAATACTTCTAGAAGACTTCCCTTTGATTTTTCTTTCTGTTTCATAAGGATTATTATCATCGTTTGTTAAAGAAACATAATATATTTGTTCTTTATAATTGTTTTTATTAATTCCTTTAAAAACAAAATTAATTAAATAATTAACTAGTTCTGGTTTTTCAAGTTTTCTCTCACTAGTATGATCCATTTCATTTCCGCTTTTGTCTTTATCTCCATTATCCAAGACTATTCTTTCACCTTTTTCATTTAACTTTTCATTAAAGAACGCATCAACAAATCTCTTTTTTAATCTAAATTGGAAATTGATATCACTTGTATGATTTTTATAGCAATTCTCTCCTTCAACAGGAACAGTAACACTTCTAGCAAATGTATCTATTTTAGCCTCTACAAAAAGTATTATTGGTAGTTGATCATCATCAAGTGCAACTTTAATTATTAAATCAGGCTCTCCAAATCCCTGTTTTCCTAGAGAAAACTCATTAAACAAATCTACTTTTTTTATTATCTTTATTTTATCATCTGCGAATAGTTGATTATTATTAATATCATAAATACTTTTAAGAAGTTCCTTGCATTTTCCGTTTTCGGGGTTACTGATAGCATGCAAAATAGAATCAACCATTCCTCTTTCGCTATAATAATGCAATTTTACGTCCATAATCAACTCTCCTTTTTTGTTGTTTCATTGAAAAACATTCCAGCATATAGATTAGATTTTGATTTATATGAGAGATTTCTAAAAGCATAAATTATATTATCCAATAAATCATAATATGGATAATTTTTAGGGATGTTCCCCTTCTCTTTTTCATTTTCTATGAATGACGCTATTTCGCTATAACCTCTCCTTTCATACTTATTATACATATCTGGATCTTTTTCTTTTATTTCTCTTTCTAGTTCACTAATTTTATAATCGGGAGCTATTATAAAGCATAATGGTTCGTATCTCTTTTCACTTGCCCATTTATAATAAGTTGATAATTGAGTAATATTATCAATCTCTTTTACCCCATTTAAACTACTATTAACCTTATTTTCAATGACTACTCTTTGATTATCTCCTTCAGCACAAATATCCATTCTGCCATTATAAATAGTTGTTTCTTCATTAACTACAAACTTGCTATCTTTATCAAATTCTCTTTCTTTTCCGTTTTCTTTGCCTTTAAACTCTTCACAAAAATCTTTAAAAACATTTTCGTATTTTAAGATGCTATGAAGAATATTGGTATAAGCTTGTTCACTCGTCACCATGTCTATCAAATCCATAAATGACTTTTTGTACTCAATGTCTTCTATATTACTAGAATTGACTATTTTTGGTTCAAATGTTCTTAATTTGCCATTTTTGATATTTTTTTCTATTGCTTTTTTAACGGTGATAAAATCATCATTTAGTGAATCACTATACAAATAACCTTTATTTCTCCTATAATCATATATTATTCCTGTAATCCTAATAGGTGCTTCTGCTTCATAAATCTTTGATACTTTGAAAGTTACATATAAAGATTCATCCTTATATATTTCATCGAGATATTTTCCGTTATATTTGATTTCCCTTTCTCTAATTATATCTTTTATTTCATTTTGCCTTTCTTTAAAAACTTGACGGTCTTTAGAAGTATGATTTCTATGTAATTTTTCTTCAAGCTCAATGACATATAAAATATCAAATTCGCTTCCCTTATCTGTTATTCTTTCCTCACTTGTTAAAACAAGATATTTAGCATTAAATTTTTCTTTTCTTAGCCTTTTTAATCCTTTTGTTCCTTCTACCCATATGTCATCAGGACAAATTCCCCAAGGATTATTATATGCATAATATTCATTATTGTCCGTTGCCAAATAATCAATTATTTCATGCCCAATATTACCATTTTTTAGCCATCCTCCTAAAAATGGTTTATTTAATATGATAACTTCTTCCTCTTTTTTTTCTGCCTTTTTTTCACTCATATTATTTCTCCTTTCAAATAAACACATATCGTAAAAATCTATTTTTATTATACCATTATTCTTTTACCTTGCATATTGCTACTATGGTATTATCATCTATTATATCGTTTGAACTAGCACTACTAAATCCAAAGGTAGAACATACTTTAGCTTCTTCTATTTTATTAATTAGATAATTAAAATCACCAATAGAATAAGAACTAGTATTAATGATAGTAAATATTTCTTTAAGATTATCTATTTTCTTTAATTCAAGTATGTATTTATCTACTAAAACGTTAAAGATATTTCCTTTAACCAAAATAGCTTTATAATTGTAATTCTCTTCAAAAAACAAGTCAAAATCAATTAAATCATAATCAATAAATTTAGGTGTTGGTATAACTATATTTATTAGATTTAATAATACATCTAATATATCCTTATCACTAACATTTATGATCTTTAAATGTTTAGTTGAGGATATATTAGAATTCATAGATAAAAAGATATTTAGTCTTAATTCTCTATTATTTCTTGGCTTATAGGAATCATTATAATCTAAGCCATCAATAATACTAAAAGTATAATAATTACTATCTATATTATTGGCTTCAAAAATATCATTTAAATAGTATTTTTCAATACTATAAGTATTATTATAGTATGGACCGTGTATTGGCTTAAATACGACTTTATTTGCTCCTTCTAGTAATTCATTTATTTTATTAAAATCTATACTATCTAATATCTTTTTACCAGTATCTTTTATACCTATAATATTTATTCTAAGATCTTCCATATAATCACTCCTTATTATCTAGAATAACACATATATATAATATATGTTTGGTATAGAAAAAAATGTCCATGTTACTGGACATTTTTTATAGCACAAAATCATATATTTCATTGATATCATAGTTAGAGTATTTAATTACTAGCTTTCTAAATGCAGGATATCTATAATCTGTGATTAAGTTTTGGTATTCATCATATATCTTTTTGTTTATAAATGCACTATTTCCCATACCTAAATATTCATTAATAAAAGAATTATTCTTTTCTACATTTTTGATTAACAATTCTTCTACTTTTTCTCTTAATAATTCATAATCATCCATATATTTTGTAAAGGCATATACTAAACCTTCACTTGTCATTATGAAGTTTAAGCCTGGGCACCCCATAGCGCCTAAATCAGAATTAAAGAAGACATATATTTCTTTATTATCTAATTCTTTAATGTTTTCTATGTTTAGTGTTTTTATGTTTGTTATCCTCCTTATTAAATTTATCTAATAGTTCATTAAAAGAAAATGGTTTAGAATCATTTTTTGCTGCGTCTACTCCATATTTTGTATAAGGATTAAACTCATAATAATCACGAGTATTACCTCTCATTGCGAAAGCCGGCATATGTAATAATATAAAACAGGAATTCTTTATTATCTTATATTCTTCATCACTTAATTTAAATATCACATAATCATTATTAAAGGCTTTGTTAAGCCTTTTTATATATTTTGTTTTTGTTATAGATTCTATTTCTTTTACTTCATCATCACTAATATAACTAAATTTGTCTTTCATCCTAAGCTCTATTAATCTATCATTATGTTCTTTTGCGGATAAATATATTGGATTATTATTTAAGTCTCTATAATAATTCATTGCTTCTTCAGTATATCCTTCTCTTTTATAGAAAGGATAAATGTGATAAAAGAAAATAGTTTGTCCTACTAATATATCGTCATTTTCTATTCTTACATAATCATAATTGAAATTATCATCATTCATTTTATAATATACTTTCATATTTATTTTATCGAAATAAGCTAGCGTATAGTTCTTATAAGCGTATTCTAATTGCTTGCTAAAGTTATTAATTACTTCTCTAATTCTTATTACATCATCTTCACTAATATCAATAGCACCATCATATCTAGATAAAATGTTATTATCATAATCAAAATCATAATAATGACTTTCTTTTTCTCTAAATAGTTTTAATAAATATTTATCCTTTTCTTTTCCATAGCATTTAAGCTCATATCTTTTTAAGTCCATAATATCCTCCTATTTTTTAATATTTATAACACTTACTTTGCCTTTAGTTTTATTTATGCCTTTTTTAACTATTGTTTCATATAATAAAGTCTTTCTAAAATCGGCAAAATCAAATACTTCTTTATAATCACCATAACAAGCTAGCTTAAGTGATATATAACCATATCCATCCATATCAACAGCAATATGTGTACCATTAGTACTACCTTTATCCAGGTATTCTTCATAATCAATTACTAGATTTTCATCTAATAATTTCTTTGCGTAATGATTAGGGAAATATTTCCCTAAAAATTCCTTCCATCTTTTTTCATCAGCTTGTGTTTTAATTGTGACAAAAACTTTCATATAATCTTTCATATTATTCACTCCTTTATTTAAAAATAAAAGCCTATCAAACGATAGGCTATATCCCATCGTTCAAGCTTTAGCACCCAACATAACTTGGGTTGCTGGCAGATCATTGGGCTTGTCCCTAGCTGCACTCTTTATGGGTTATTTGTTATTTAATTGCATCTAATATTTCTAATGCTTTTTCATATTCTACTTCACCAAAGCCATTATTATAGCAATCTATAAAATGGCTTTTTATTGCGATATTTTCACTATATCCCAAATCATTATCATCTAATATAACATAATTAATAATGTTAGAGTTATTAGATAGATAATATAGTATTTCTTCGCTTCTTTTTCGATGAGTTATTTTTAAACTTAAATAATCATAATTCATATTATAACTATTAAATATATCATCTATCATTTCACGCTCTTCAGCAAATGTTCTTCTATCAGAGGTGATGATTATTTTAGAATCAGTTTCATTAGATAATTTAATTAATCTCATTAACTTATTATATTCAAATGTTTTTTCTATTAAGGAATTATCGCCAACTATATTTAATACACCATCAATATCTAGAAAAATAATATTCATATAATCACCTTATTTTTTTTGCAATAGTATTTAAAATTTCCATTTTATTTTCCAAGATAATAATCCAAAACGTTGATAATGCTACCAATCAAATCATTATAGAAATAGTTATCAAAGTTTTCTGTTTCAAGAAAATCTTTAATTTTAGAATAAGGAATAAATTCATAAACATTACACATTTCTTTATCCACTTCTTCAATTTCTTTTTTTAATTCAGAAACCTTAAAATCTGGACACATTATAAAACAAAGAAGATTTTTATCTTTGTATTTATTATAATAAGTAGATAATTGAGATTCCTTTTTACCATCAACTAAATGTATACCATTTAAACCACTATTTATCTTATTTTCTATTATTACTACATTATCCTTATTTTCAGCAAAAAGATCTATTATTCCGCCTTGTGTTTCTATCTCATCATTATTTATTGATGATGATTTTATATTTTTTTCTGTCACTATATCATCTGCTTTAAAATCAAATACTAAACTAGGGAAAATATTCTTTGGATCTATACAATATTTTATAAATTTATTAAAAACATAGTCATTAGCTTTAAATAGATTACATAGAAGGGATGTAAGTGTTTGTTCATCTACACTATTTTTTTCAATCATTTTCCTAACACCTCTTTCTTATGTTTAATGTATTCTTTTAATAATTTAGTTGGATTACATCCATTTTTTGCTTCTGGTAAAAACATAGTTACTGTTTCTAACCATTTTTCATCATCAAATTCATCTTTATAATATGCTTCAGCTATAGCACAGCTTATAGCACTTGTTGTATCACAATCTCCACCAATGGAGATTGTTGTTCTGATACAATCTATAAAGCTATTAGAAATCAAGAAGCAATAAATAGCTTGGGGAACGGATTTTTGACAAGTTTCATAAAAATCATAAGTTTCAACTAGATTATTGTAATCAAAATTTATATCATAATATTTTGATACATAATCTTTAATGAATTCTTTTGATTTTCCTATTCTTGCATAATATATACACATTGCAGTTACTACGGCACCTTTTATACCTTCAGGATGGTTATGAGTAACTTCAGTTACTTTTATAGCATTCTCTTTAACCTCTTCTTCACTGTTAGAGTACCAAGCTACTGCACTAACTCTCATTGCACTACCATTACCACAAGAATTATAAGGCTTTTCTCCATATAATAACCATTGTCTAAATTTACCACCATATCCACTATTAGGATATGTTAGACCCCATTTTTTAAATGTTTCAACTACTTTTTTACTGTCATTAACATAATTATTAATAAGCATATCAAGTACAGCTAAGCTCATGATAGAATCATCAGTAGCAAAGCTATCATTTATATCAAACAAATCAAAATCTTTACTTTTAATATTATTAAATTCATAGCGACTTCCAACTACATCACCTATAATTGCACCTAACATAAAATCACCTTACCTTTCATATTTTTTTAAGTGACTCAAATAACGTTTTTTAATAGTTTCATTTATATTATTTGGACTAATGATATCAATCATATCAAAGATATTTACTAATCCTTCGTTATGTGGATCAGTAAATCCCCATGATAAGAAAGCATTATAATCAATAGTCATACTAACTAAAACTATATCTTCTTTTATTAAATTTGGTTTTACATTATATTCTTTAATTAATTCATCTGTTTTAATTATTTTGTAGCTTAAAACTTCATTGAAATAATTAAAGAAGGATTTCCTTATTGTATCAAGTAAGATAGTTTGGAAATAAAATGTTACTTTAATCATCTTGCCACTTTTTGGCATTAATGTTTTTTCAATATAATCATCTACTGAACTATAATAAGTAAATATTTCAGGATATAGAGTTCTAAATAACTTATCTAGATCCCTAGCTTCATCTTCAATTAGAATTTCTCTATCACTTTTTTTAATAGGTATTTCTAGCTCATCAATAGGCTTTAAAAGTGTATTAGTTAAAAACTTAATAGGTTTAGTTTTAATAGGAATTATTAAAGCATAAGGCCTATTGGAATATTCTATTATTTTATATACTCTAGAGTATACTTCATATATTTCATATTCATTTTCGTTCTTATATATTTTATATTCCAATTTAAGCAGTTTATCTTCTTGTAGAGCCTTTTTTACTACTTCTAGTTTTCTATTAAAAATAGTTTTTTGACTTCTTATTTTAGATGTTTTTATACTATCTAAAATAGATGCTTTATCTATATTATTTGAGAAAGTATTAAGCAAAATATTGATATAATAATCCTTATCATTTTCATTAAAATACTTATCGTTTTTTAATGCTTGAATAAGCTCTATTAGCTTGGTGTTGTCTACACCATGCCTTATATCAACATAGTACTTTCCACCTGTGGTAGTTTTTAAGCTAAAGGGCAAATTATAATCCTTTGAAAAGTCTTCTAAGAAATATAATGTATCACTTATTCTTTGTCTTTTAGCTTTATAATCATATTTGTTTAAAGCATATTCAACAATAGATGCTTGTTTAGCAGGATTAGCTTCATTACTATAATTAAGAAGATAATCTAAAGTGATTAATAACTCCATTCTATGAATATTTGAATCAGTTCTTTCCATTCTATCCCTCCTTGGGGAGAAACCTTATCCAAGGATGGATAAGATTTCTTTATTTTTTAATCTTTTATTTTTATATAGAGCATCAGCTAGTTCTTTAATAACTTCTGAATGCTTTTTGATGTATTTTATTACATCTTTTTCACATTTTTTAAGGAATTTTTCGATTTTTAATTCCATTCTGTGTCGTTTAATAAATGTTTCAGTTCGACAGTTTAAATCGCCTGCTGGTGGTAGAGTTTCCCAACAAGATGAATAGCCACTACAGTTAAATAAATTATAAGCTGTTTTTCTAGCTAAATCTAAATCAGATTCACAACCATTACTACCCTCATTAAGAAGATATTTTTCAGCGATGACACCAGCCATAGCAACTTTAATGTTAGCGATAGCTTGACCATAGGATGTGTATTCATCTTTAACTGGTTTAGCGGTAAATAGACCACTACCGCCTTTCATTTTTAAATGATTAATAACGAAGTATTCTTTATAATTATGAGCCATAACAGCGTGAGCGGCTTCGTGGATAGCTACTTCGTAGCAATTATTTTTCTTAGAATCAGTAATACCTTCAGTAATTTTATAGATAGATTCATCTAACATTTTACAAGTAATATTATCAAAACCGTTACATAGAACTACATCGTTTACGATAGACTTAATAGCAACGAAATTAACGCCATTTAAAGAGATTTTATACTCGTCTTCGTCAAAATCATCTGGTAGCTTTAACCCAAATTCATTGATGCATTTTTTAAATAGTTCTAACGCTTCATCACCGTTTGGATTAGGAATACTAATGATTTTTTCTAAACGGCCATTTCTCTTTAGGGCTGCAGGAATAGCGTTAAGATAGTTAGTGGCTGTTAATACTAAGACATCATCATTTGATTCTACACCATCAAGACATTCTTGAAGTGTACGGATGATTCTATTATCATCATTGATTAGTAAATCAATCTCATCGATTACTACTATTGAGTGTCCTAATTCTTTAGCTTTATTAAAGACATTAATAATACCTCTAGAGATGTTTGATTTACCTCCCTTAAAGATAATTACAGGAGCATCAATACATTTGATGATTTCTTTAATTAATAAACTCTTACCATTACCTGGAGCTCCAAATAAAACTACACCCTTTGGAATAGTAACGCCTCTGGCTTTTAATTCTTTAGAACGGTTAAACCAATCGATAATTCTAAGTAGCTCTTCTTTTTGATTTTCGTGACCGATAACATTTGATAAATCACTTTTAATTGTATCGTGATTATAGATTACTTCATATGAAGAATCAGTATTCTCACTAATCTCTTCATCATCATCCTCATAATCATCGTATGGGAAGTCTAAGTCGTCTAAAGTAATATCTTCAGAACTATTGAAATCGTGAAGAGATTGTAGGAATCCTACAGTTTCATCGTATTCAGGATTAGTACCATCTGTTAGGTCACTTGGGAAAGTATTAAATTGTAGATTTTGTTTGTTGTTTGTTTTCACTTTATCACTCCTTTACACCTTCATTATATAAGGACATTTTTATCCTATGTTTAATAAAAGTGATTTTGTCCTTATACGAGGACATAAAAAGAATGATTACTTTTATTATAACATAGGAAAAAAGATAATTATTACCCATATAATTAAATTTTTGGGTAATATATATAATAACACGCTTTTTGATTAAAAATACCTATCGTTTGATAGGCATTTTAATTATTATTTTATTTCATTACCTCTATCCAATTAAAGAAATGTATCTTTTACATTTATTACAACTCTTTAATTCATATAGTCTTTCACCAATATATATTTGATGATGGCAACAATATCCTAGTGCTTTATCTCTATTTTCACTTTTAAAGCCTTGTTTTTTAACATATAAGGAATAATTGTGTCTACTTTTGGTATTATTAATTCTACTATTTACTCTTGTTTTCAATTTTATTACCTCCTTTTTTTATAAATGTTAGCCTAAGTATAAATAATATAAGAGGAACAAAACCAAAATAAAGAGGAATTAGACTTTACTTAGGCTAACTTATTAATTAATATAACACATATTTTTTATATTCTAGCAACCATACCCCATGGTGGGTTATAGTCCATATTATTTACTATCCATAATACAGGGATATTTTCTCTAATCTTTTCATTTGGAAATGGAGCATCTCCATCTGTAAATATAATGATTAAATTAGGCTTTTCTCCTGTTAAGAGTTGCATTCTTTTGATTCCTTCAAAAGGACAATAAAAGGATGTGCCACCATTACCTTGAATTTGAGCTTTTAATATATCTTCAATATTATTAAATGGTCTAATATCATAAAGGGCCGCATCAAAATATCCTACATAGCCTTTTAGAGTTTCATCCTCATCAAAAGCTCCTTTTAATTCAGATAGGAATGTTGTTAATTCATCAACTGATATTGATCCAGAGGAATCTATAGCAACAAATACATTAATATCCTTATAATTGTCATTATATTCATTATAATCAGGTAAGAAGAAATCACCATCATAACGTCTATCAGGTGGAGTAAAGGAATAATCATTGATTTCTCTTTGTAAGAAATCTTTAAGTAACATTTTCCAATTAATTGATGCACTTTTTAGTTCTTTATATATTCTTAAAGCACCTAGAGGAATATTATCATAACCGCTACGCATATTTTCTGAATCAATAGCATTAGTTAATCTTAAATCCCATTCATCAATATAACCATCTCTATCGCCTTCTAATTGTTCCCATTTACTATGATCATCGATAGTTTTAATAGAACCACTACCATCTCTATTAGCTGTAGCAGAGTCAGGATCGCCATTTGAATTAATCACAATACTTGTTTTTGATTGTTTAGGAAAGGGCTGTTTTGTTAGCATATTATAAACTTCTTCAGCTGTATAATTATAACCCTCATCACCCTTTGGAGTTAAATGCATTGAGCATCCATATTTTTTAAGTGTGATAGTTTTTAAATCATAGTTATTTGATTTTAAGATATTGGAATTAACAACAATATCACAAGCGATATTAAAGAGATTAGAATCATATTTATTGCCTCTAAAAACATGTTTTAAGACAATATGCATTACTTCATGCATCATAATGAAATCTAACTCAGAATCGCTTAATTCATCCATAAATTTTGGACTAAAGCATATCATATATCCATTAGTATAAGCTGTTTCACATTCTTCATCAATTCCATACTTTAAATGCATTAATAAAGATCCATAAAATCCGTTTGTTGAGAGAATTCTAAGTCTTGAGTATAGAATTCTCTTAACATATTCTTTTTTCTTATTTTCCGATAGCTTCATCAAGTAATCTTCCTTTAGTTTTAAGCCAACTTGCAAATTCAGGGATCTTTATTAATTTAAGCTTCATATCCTTTTCTAGATACATATAATCCTTAAATAATACTAATGAATAATCAGCAGGCAAATTAATAGCATATTTAATACTATTTTCTATTTTATCCATTTCACTTTTATGTTCTTTAGCATATTTAACCATAGATGATATTAAGGCATATAAGACATCTATATCAGTTGGAATTTTTGTAACCTTGCCATCAAATATATCTTTCATTGTAGGAAGCTTAGAAAAGCATGAAACCCATCTTTTAAATTCAATGGCTAAGTTCTTTCCAATTAAGCCTGAGATTAATTCATATACTTCACTTAAATTATCAGATACATTATTTAAAATATTAGATACCATCTCCCAAGTTCTAGGAGTAGCAAATGTAAGTCTAGAGCTTTGAGGATCAAAATCGTTTAAAGCTTGCGGTCTAAACTTCAAAAAGCCTAATACATATGGATGTATTTCATTTTTAACTGCCCATTCATTCCATGAATCAGAATTTGAAGTCATTTCGATATGTAATAATCTATTAGCTAGAGCTTTAGGCATTTGATAAGCTACGGATTTATCAGTTATTCTATTTCCTGCGGCTATAACGATACAGTTGCTAGGAAGCTTATGTTCTCCTATTGTTCTATCTAAAACGATTTGATAAGCCGCAGCTTGCACGGATTGTGGAGCTGCGCTTATTTCATCTAAGAATAGAATATTAATGATATCATTACTATCATTCATATCGAATATTTTAGGCTTAAGCCATACGGCTAAAGTCTTATCACTATTAGATGTAGGAATACCTCTTAAATCTACAGGATTAAATAGTATTAATCTTACATCTGTAACTACTACTTTTTTCTTAGTTTCATCTTCAATAATACTTGCTATTTGTTTTACTGATTGACTCTTACCTATTCCAGGAGGTCCCCATAGCATTACTGAAGGCATGATACTAATGCTTTTATTATTAATAATAACTTTAGAATACATATTAGATAAAATTTGTATTGTCTTATTTGCAGATAATGTTGGTATTGTGCCAATTTTCATTTCTTCCACTATATATCAAGCTCCTTTCCTAGCTTCTTGATTTTGGATGTTAATTCATCCATTTCAAGGCTATAATCAACTTCCTTATGAAGTTCTTCATCAATAGATATTAGTAAATCTTCTAATTTTGTTTTTTCTTCCATTTTTTCTTTTAATTGCTTTGTTAGAGATTCTAAGAAATTATCAATTCTAATTAAAATACGGTTTTCTATATTACCAATTTTAATAGTATATTTACCATTATTTTTAATTGTTAAATATAGGTTATTTATATCGTTATTATATGGAGTATATAATTCAAAGCCACGATAGTTTGTTATAAAGATTTCATCTTCTATTTCTAGATTATTAGTTAAAGAATTAGATATTAAATCTTTAAGATTATTCCTATCATCTTTAGAGATTTCATAATCATTCATACAGAAGCATTCAATATCAAGCTTTAAGTTAGATATATATTTATCAATTGATTCTATTTTATTAGGTATTTCTAATAACTGGCGTTTAAAATCAATGAATCTTTCTTTTTGTCTTCTATCAAGTAATCTAACTTTTGATAATCTATTATTTAAATCGGCATATTCTTTTAATTTTAAATCTCCAATTGCTAGAGCTTTAACTTCACCATAGCTTAAAACAGTATCTTCTACATCTTCTTTAGTTCTATCACTCATAGAATTAGATAATATTTCATTAATAAACTTTTGTTTAGTTTCAAGAATTTGCCAAGAATATGAATCAAAGGAGCCTTCAGTGATGTATCTATAAATAAAAACTTCACTATTAGTATTTCCTTTTCTTAAGATTCTACCTTCTCTTTGAATCATATCAGAAGGTCTCCAAGGAACATCTAAATGATGTATTGCATATAATTTATCTTGAACATTTACACCGATTCCTAATTTGAATGTTGAACCAATTAGTATTCTAATATTTCCTAGATTCATATCTTTAAATAGCTTATTTCTTTTAGAATCGCTATCAGCATCATGTATATAAGCTATTTCACTATCAGGGATACCATAGCTTACTAATTCTTTCTTTAAGGCATCATATATATTAAAGGAGTCTTTTGGTGTACCAATATCAGAGAATACTAATTGTGTTCCTTTAAAATAATTAGTTTTCTCATATATATCATTAACTATCTTGGCACATTTATATACTTTACCGTATAAGTAATAAGGATTCTTATAATCTTTAATAAGTCTTAAATCTAGGGCTGCAAGTCTACCATCAGTAGTAACCTTAAGCATGTTATCATCTTTAGATTTAACATGCCCATATCTAATAGCTTCAACTCTATTAGATATTTGTTTTAAAAACTCATTTAACTCATCTGATTTTTCAGTTAGAACATCAGTATATCCATTAAATTTAGGTAGCTCTTTATCATCTAAATCAAAATAGAAATCAGTGACATTTGATAATAAATGAGTTAATTCAGGCAAGTTATGAAATTTAGATAATCGTGTAACTACGCGGAAATTTGTCGTATCAACGTCTACTTCGATTTCATCGTTTTCTTCAACAAACATTGATAACCAGTTATCAAAGTTTTTGATATCTAATAATGTTAATTCACCATTTTGTAGATATTGTTGGAAGACATATACATCACTAATCGAATTAGTAATAGGTGTACCTGTAGCCATAATTATTCCACCATTTTCCATAGAGTTCATTAGCTTACAAACATCATTCATATGATTACATTTTTTAGATCCGTTTGTGTTTAGACCTCTAATATTATTTCTAACTGTTTCAAGAGCTACATTTTTATAGTTATGTGCTTCATCTAAGAAGATTCTAGTAAAACCTAAATTCTCTAAGCCTAAATCATCAGGAATAGTTGGAATTGATTGTTCAAGAGTTTCAAGCTCTTTTGCTAAGCCATCTCTTAAGCTTACTAAACGATATGTGTAATCACTTTTGATTTGGGCAAGTAATTCATCAATTTTTTGTTTTAACATATCCATTTTATAAGTTTTAGAATAATCCAATCTATCAAATGATGAGAAAGGCATAATGACTGCATTATAATCATCACTTTTGATTTTCTCTAGTGTATCTACTATTTTATTTGGTCTAAAATCTTTAGTATCAGTTACTAAAAGCTTAGCATCCTTATACATTGATTTATAGAATCTTTCCCATTGACCTACTATATTGTTTGGGACAATATATAAGTTTTTAGTTGATAAGCCAAGTCTAAGTAGTTCCTCTCCTGCGGCTACCATAATGTATGTTTTACCAGCACCTACATTATGAGCTAAAAGTGTATTATGATTAAAGATAATTCTTGCGATTGCATTTTTTTGATAATCAAATAGATGAATATCTTTATTCATATTAGGAAATGTTAGAAATGATCCATCATATTTTCTTCCTACTACAAAACCATATCTTTCGTTATAAGCATTAATGATTTCGTCTTTCAAATTAAAATCTTTAATGTATTTATAAAACTCTTCTTGAATTAGCTTTGCTTTTTGTTGGGCAATTAATGTTTCTTCTTTATTAAGAATTCTTTTATCCTTCCCATCAATAGTAACTGTATCATATACCGCAATTGTTTTATTGTTTAATAGCTTTTCAACTATTGCTCCGGCAGTTATTCTAGGAGTTCCATATTGGACATCGTAACGATAATAGTAATAATTATGTACCTTCCAGGTATCTAGATATTCGTGATATTCTACAAAGCCTTTTGGATCACTATAATTAAATAAATTACCCATAAAATTCCATTTTATTTCATTACTTATCCAAGAGGAAGATAATGAATAATAGATTTCATCATAGCCAACCTTTTTAGGCATTATAGCTTTTAAAGCCTCGATGTTATCTTTAAATAATCCTTTAGTTTCCCCGTTTTTAGCTTCAGCGATTTCTAGTTTCTTTAAAAGATTACCTGATAAATATTCATCAGAAGTTTTATAACAAGAATACTTATCAGTTGGATCATAAATTTCAGGATCTAAATAAATTGATCCTTTTAAATCTTTAATCACAGTTTCTTTATCTATACCAGTAATTCTAGAAATATATTCTATATCTACCCTACCTTTATTATTCAAGGAATATATTAATCCATCACCACTAGTTAGACAATCTTTAACCTCTTCTTCATCAAGTAAAGAATCAAGATCAATTGCTTCATCGATTAGAATTGTTTCATTTGTGTTTTCTTTTTGTATGTAAGTTAAGTTCAATTACACCACTCCTTTTTCTAGTTTTATACAAAAAATCATTTAAAATTTTCGGTAATAGTTAATATAACACGAAAATAAACCAATTCGGTTGATTTTTTTAAATTTTTTTTGCAAAATAAAAACACGTCCTAAGACGTGCTATAATTTATGCTTCTGGGCTTTCTAATAATTCTTCTATATCACAACATAGAATCATTGATAGCTTATATAAAGTATGCGCTTGTGCTTTATCTATATCATTTACTTTTTGTTCGTATAATTGTATAGATCTTAAACTAACATTAGATAACTTGGATAATTCGCTTTGTGATAATCCTCTAATCTCTCTTATTGTTTTTAGTTTTGAGCATGTATTACTATTCTCAAACTTCTTATTTACATCATCAATAAAATTAGTAATATCCATTTCATGATATACTTTATACATGCTTAGAATATCATTTAAGTGAATTACACTAAATATATCTTTAAATCTCTTTTTAGTTTTAAACTGATAATTTGCTAGAGCATATCCAGCCCAGTAAAATGGCGTTCTATAGTCTTTTATTGTTGGTTCTTTATACATAAAATTATATGTTATACCTTCAATTAATTTTAAAGCGAATTCTATTCCGGACATTCCAGAAATAATTCCTGGATTTAATCTTTCAAGTTCCCTAGAATATCTTGATGAACAAAATAATGATTCAAAATAATCAACATCAATATCTAAATCGTATAAAGCATAATCAAATGCACTTGCTAGTAGATTAACATAATCATTTAAATATAAATCTCTGTAATCGTTTATCATTGTTTTTCATCTCCATTCTCATAACATCCATTATAAATATGTCTGTTTTATAATTGCTTTTGTTTCTTATACACTTATGATATTCCTCTCTTGCTTTATAGTCTCTTGTACTAAAAAGCTTAAAGTATTTTTTCTCATCTACAACACTTGCTCCTATAAACTGAAGATTATTAATTGCTTTATCGCTAACTAAAACAATCTGTACACCTAAATTGCCTAATTTTAAAGCTTTTGATAATGCTTCAATAGATAAAGAGTTATTTATAAATGATTGAGCATATGAGAAATATGAGTCATCAGCTCTGTATCCTATAATTACATCATAATCAGATATATCAATCAAAAAATTGTTTAAGATGTACTCCTTAGCTTCTAGAGCCATAACATCTGTTTCATTAAATACTCTGTTTTTTAAAAGTAAAGCAATCCAGTTTAATACATTATAGTTTCCATCTAAAAGATTCAATACCTTTAAATTATCATAGTTAAAAATATATTCATTTAAAAAACATTCACTATTGTTTTTGGCAGCCCATTCTTTGGCAAGTTCTATATCTTCTGTCATATAGAATCCAGCACCATAATCATTAGTCTTTTTACCTAATTTTATGTCTGGATGCTCAATTCTATGGTCACTTCCGTGATATAATTTTATTTCCATACAATCACCCATTTCCTATATTTATGATAATATTATATCATTGCAACGATATAAAATCAATAAATTATAATAAAAACACGTCCTAAGACGTGCTCTAATTATAATTATTATTTTTCAATTCTATGAATGAATAATCCACTTCTTAATTTTGGCTCAAACCAAGTTGATTTAGGTGGCATTAATAGTTTTGCATCTGCTACTCTAAATAATTCATCGATTGATGTTGGGAACATTGCAAATGCAACCTTCATGTCATTATGACATCTTCTTTCAAGTTCCTTTAATCCTCTAATTCCACCAACGAAATCAATTCTTTTATCTGTTTTAGGATCTTGAATTCCTAGAATAGGCCCTAATACATTATTTTGTAGTACTGATACATCCAAACCATCTACTGGATGATCTGAAACGATATCAAGCTTTGCTGTTAGCTTATACCATTTCTTATCTAAATACATGCCGAATGTAGCTTTTCTCTTTGGCTTGAATTCACCTTTTTCTTCTTCGATATCAAACATAGTAGATAACTTATTAATGAATTCTTCACTAGTAAGTCCATTTAAATCTTTAACTACTCTGTTATAATCCATAATCATTAATTGATTATCTTGGAATAATACAGATAAGAAATAGTTGAATTCTTCACTACCTGTATAATTAGGATGAGCTTCTCTTCTCTTTAATCCTACTTTTACAGCTGATGCACATCTATGATGTCCATCTGCAATATATATTTCATTTATCTTATCAAATTCATCTTTGATTGTTTTAATAGAATCCTTATCATCAATTACCCATACAGTATGTCTAATACCATCATGACTAGTAAAATCGTATAATGGAGCCTTTTCTTTAGTTTTATTGATTTCTTCATTAATAGTTGTATTTTCTCTATAAGCTAAGAAAATAGGACCTGTTTGAGCACTCATTACATCAACATGATTGATTCTATCAATCTCTTTATCAGCACGTGTATTTTCGTGCTTTTTGATTTTGTTGTTTAGATAATCATCAATAGATGCAGTAGCAACAATACCTGTTTGCTTTCTTCCATCCATTGTAAGTTCATAGATGTAGTAATAAGCTTCATCTATTTCTTCATATAATCCTTTTTCTACTTCAAACTCAAATATTTCTTTAGCTTTAGCATATACTCTAGGATCATAAGTATCTACATCATCATCAAATTGTGTTTCTGCTCTATCAATCTTTAAGAATGATAATGGTTCTTTTTTAACTTCTTCTTTAGCTTCTTTTCTATTATAAACATCATAAGGAAGTGCAGCTACTCTATCTGCGACTTTCTCATTAGGTCTAACACATTTAAATGGTCTAACAGTTGCCATAAATTTCCTCCTAAAAGAAAATAAGGGTGTTGCCCTTATTTTTTATTTTGTTTTTGTTTTATTTTACGATTCTTGCTCTAACAACGCCATCAATCTTTGATAATTCATCAATGATTGCTGCATTACTTGTTGCATCGATATCTAATAACATATAAGCATAATCACCTTTAGCTTTGCTTACCATATTAGAGATATTAATTGATTTTTGTGCGAATGTATCGCTGATCTTATTAATAACACCAGCAACATTCTTATGAATTACAGAAATTCTACCATCTGCTTTACAAATTCCAGCATCACATGCAGGATAGTTTACAGAATTCTTGATATTACCATTTTCAATATAATCCATGATTTCTTCACATGCCATAACAGCACAGTTATCTTCAGCTTCTTCAGTTGAAGCACCTAAGTGAGGTAAAATGATTGTATTTGGCATATTTACACTGAATGGGTTAGCGAAGTCAGAAACATACTTTCTAACATCTCCACTTTCAAGTGCAGGCTTTAAAGCTTCTTCATCAACAATTACATCTCTAGAGAAGTTTAGAAGTACTGCTCCTTGCTTCATCTTAGAAATAATTGATTTATTAATCATCTTCTTAGTAGCATCCATTGCTGGAACGTGAATTGTAACATAATCAGCACCAATAATAGCTTCTTCTAGGTTTGGAGTATATGTTACATGTCTATCTAAGTGTAAGGCATTAATTTGTGATAAGTATGGGTCATAACCAATAACGATCATGCCTAAGTTTAAACATGCATTAGCAACTAATACACCGATTGCTCCTAAACCGATAACAGCAATAGTTTTACCTTTAATTTCTGTACCAGCGAATTGAGACTTAGCTTTTTCAGCTGTCTTAGCGATATTTTCATCAGTTGCATTAGCTTTAATCCATTCGTTTCCACCGATAATGTCACGGCTTGATAGTAATAAAGCTGAAATAACAATTTCTTTAACAGCATTAGCATTAGCACCTGGAGTATTGAATACTACAACACCCTTTTCAGCATACTTGTCTAGTGGAATATTGTTAACACCAGCACCTGCTCTAGCTACAGCTAAAACAGATTGTGGTAATTCCATATCATGCATAACAGCACTTCTAACTAATACAGCATCTGCTTCATTAATATCTTCAGTGATTTCATATTTACTTGATAAAGTAGATAGACCTACTTTAGAGATTTTATTTAGACAATTTACTTTCATTATTTTAAATTCTCCTCTTCAAATTTCTTCATGAAGTTAATTAAAGCGATAACTCCTTCTTTAGGCATAGCATTGTAAATTGAAGCACGCATACCACCAACTGATCTGTGTCCCTTTAAGTTTTCTAAACCAGCAGCCTTGCTTTCTTTGATAAACTTAGCTTCTAATTCAGCTCTTTCTTCATCGTTTGGTACTACTTTTGGATCAACGATGAATGGAACATTCATTAGTGATCTATCCTTCTTAACAACTGTACCAGTAAATAGCTTAGAGCTATCTAGATAATCATATAATAAATTAGCTTTTTCAACATTCTTCTTATAAATAGCTTCAAGTCCGCCATTCTTTAATAACCACTTGAATACTTTTCCACACATATAGATTCCATATGTTGGTGGTGTATTATAAAGTGAATCATTGTCAGCTTGAGTCTTATACATTAACATTGTTGGAGTACCTGGAAGTACATGAGTAGTTTCTTCATCAGGAATTAAATCTTCTCTAATGATTACGATAACTGTTCCAGCAGGTCCAACGTTCTTTTGAGCACCAGCATAGATAATTCCATACTTAGTTACATCAACTGGTTTTGATAAGAAACAGCTTGATTGGTCAGATACTAAGATATGACCTTTTGTATTTGGTAATTCATGGAATACTGTTCCATAAATAGTGTTGTTTTCACAGATATATACATAATCCATATCATCAGTGATAGGAAGATCTGAGCAATCTGGAATATATGAGAATGTCTTATCCTTACTTGAAGCTAATTCAACAGCTTCACCAAATTTTTGTGCTTCCTTATAAGCACGAGTAGCCCATTGACCAGTTACGATGTAACCAGCTTTTCTATTTCTCATTAAGTTCATTGGAACTTGAGCAAATTGCATATGAGCTCCACCTTGTAAGAATAATACCTTATAGTTTGAAGGAATATTCATTAATGTTCTTAAGTCTTTTTCAGCATCCTTAATGATTTCATCATAAACTTTTGATCTATGACTCATTTCCATTACAGACATACCTGATCCTTTATAATCAAGCATTTCATCTGCTGCTTCTCTTAAGACTTCTTCTGGTAATACTGCAGGTCCTGCAGAAAAATTATAAACTCTTTTCATAAAATTTCTCCTTTTAAAAAATTATTTTTTAACACACTTAACATTATAACAAATCCACCCAAGTAAAACAACTGTTTTAAAAATGAAAACACTTTTATACCTCCAATGTCTCATTTTTGAGGTCAAGAACATATGTTTGTGTTTTTTTTGCGGACATAATATGATATAATTTTCTTTGGCTTGGAGGTGTAATTATGCATATATATTTAGTTAGACATGGTCAAACAGATGATAACTTTAAATCTATAGTACAAGGTAGAATAGATAATCCACTAAATAATGTAGGAAAAAATCAAGCCAAAGAAACTGGACTTAAGTTAAAGGAATTAAACATTAAATTTGATCATATATATTCTTCACCTCTAATTAGAGCAAACGAATCAGCCCATATTATTAATGATATATTAAATGTAGGCGATGTAATCGTTAGAGAAAATCTAACTGAGCGTGAATTTGGTAACCTTGAGGGACTAGATGTAAGCTATATGAGATGGCTAGTAACTAGACCTGATTTTAAGAAGGTTGGCTATGAAACTGATGAAGAAATTATTAGTAGAGTAAAAGGTGAAATAGATGCTTTAACAGCTACCGGGAATAACATACTTATAGTATGTCATTCACATACTATTAAAGCTCTATTAGTTTATATAGATAATCAAAACTATTCTTTTGATTTTCCTTTATTAAACGCTCAAGTAGTAAAAATAAAATATGAAAATAATAAATACACTATAGAAGAAATCATATAATTTTTAAAAATTATTTGTTTTTTTCTTTATTTGGTGTATAATCATATTGTGTTGGAGGAATTATTATGACAGCATTATCGAAATTAAAGTACGTTCTTGCTACCATATTCTTCCTAGTGGCTTGTATACTAACTACAGCATTTCAAGCAAAAATTAATTGTAAATACGATGTGGTAGTTTTAAACTTCACATATGCGGTGCTATTTACTTCTGCCTTCCTATTTGGTGGAGTAGTTACAGGTATTGCTGGTGTATTTGGAATAAGCATGTATGTTTTGCTTAAGAATCAAAGTGCATGGTTAGCTCTTCTAGGATTAGTAATTGGGTTAGTATTTGGAATCATTACAAAATTAACTACATATTTAATAGATAATAAGAAATTAGACAAAAAAGCATTATTAATTAGTGCTGGTGTCTTCTTCATAGCACTTGGTGTTATCTTCACAGTTGCTTATGCAAGCTTTGATGGTCATTATTACATTGAACCATCATCATCAATCTTTGTTAGAATATATCCTGCACAATTCGTGCTAGCTTATATAATTGGTGTAATGTTTATTTGTAGTGCAATATTCATTAATAAGTTTAAAGAAAGCCTACAAGATATGGCATCAATTGCTGCATTTGTTTCTACAAGTGCAATAGTAGTATATGGAATTGTTTGTTGGTTAAGTTCAATTAAGAATACTTCTTTTGCAGGTACACTTGCAAAAGCATATAAAACTTATTTCTTAGACTTCTCAATTAGTATTATGGCTGGCTTATTAATTGCTGTTGCTATTTACATTCTTGGAGTTGTAGCTCTAGAAATAAGATTAAAAATTAAGAATATGCTAAAGGATGCTGAATAGCATCTTTTTTTTATGAAAAGAAAAAGGATGAATTAACATTCATCCAAAAATTCTTTAATCTTATTAATTATTAATCTATAGTTCCTAGATTTTAACATTAAATGGCCTAAGTCAGGGATAATTTGTTCATCCATGTTTTTGAAATACTTCTTTAAATAATCACTTGCATTAGGTGGAACTAATTCATCCATATCACCTCTAACAAGTAGTGTTTTAACATTATTTTCTTCTAGTACTTCATTACATACTCTAACTAGAGAAATAAATGTGGATATAGTATTAACATTATATCTAGGCATTAAATCTTTAATAACAACATCAATACCTATTTTATTATTTTCTTTTAGTACTTTAGTTCTATCATCATTTTTATTTGCCATTATTTCAAATTCAGTTTTTATTTTTTGAGCAAATACCCTACCATTTATATATTTATTTGCGGGAGCTAGTAAGATTATTCTATTAACTTCTTTTTTTGTTGCTAGATAAGTTGCTAATACTCCACCCATTGAATAACCATATACATCTATCTCATCATATTTCTTTTTTATTTCATCAAATTTATTATTAACATAATCAAGTACATTAATAACTGTAAATTGATTTAGATTTCCATTATCCCCATGTCCAGGTAAATCATCTAGAAATATTTCATCATACCTCTTCTTTAAAAAAGGTAAGATTGTTACGAAATCTAATTTATTTGTTGCAAAGCCATGAAGTAGCAATGCAGCTTTCAATTATTTATTTTCCTCTATTTTAGCTAATTTAGCAAAACTCTTAATAGATTGAATAACAGATTCAGCTTGTTTCTTGTTATCATAAGTTTCGCCAGTCATAACTAAACGTAATGTTTTTGGATCATATAGTTTAAAGAATGATTTCTTATTCTTGTCTGTATAAATATAGAAATCTCCTTCATTAACTAAACGCTTAAAGTTTTCCATAGCTTTCTTGCAAGAATCAAAAGATGTATAAATTTGGCTATCGCATAATACTTGTCCATTGTTAGCTTTAAGTGTATAGCTAAAATGTCCATTCTTATCTTTGCTAATAATAAACTTACCTGTATTCTTATCTGCTACAGTAGCGCCATTAGCTAATTCAACAATATAATGCTTACTTTCAGCATCATCAAATTCAATTTTTTCTGCTGAAACGAATCTTTGATAAGATTCAGATGCACTTTGTGCTTGCTTTAATGTTTTATAGTTTGCGCTTTGTGCTAGAGGTCTACCTTGTTGAGTAATAAGTCTAAAACAGAATTGATTATGTTTATCTTCTTCAAAATCAACTTTTAAATTGCCAACATTCTTCTTTAATGTTTCAATACCATTTCTACAAGACTTCTCATCCTTATAAGCTTCACTTATGATTAATGCCTGGCCGTTATTAGCCATAAGTCTATACTTATAGAAGAATCCTCCTTCATTAAATAATAAATATTTTCCTACTGCTTTCTTTTCATCTGCCATAATTTTATCTATCCTATTACTAGGATTCTCCTTTCCTTTATCATATATTTTTATAAATATAGTGTTATCTATTTATAATTATAACACAATCGTATAAAAATAAAATATGGGTAAATAAATATTTTTAATATTTTTTTGCAGTACCATAATAGCAAAAAAAGGCATTATAAATCGCGCTTTAATGCGCTTTTTGACATAAACCTAATATTGTTTATAAAAAAAATACTTCAAAAAGTTTGCATTTTCACAAAAATGGTATATAATAAAATTAAAGATATCCTTCAATAGGTTTGTTTTGTGTTATGTTGATAACTCTAAAGCAGTAAGTCCTATTTTAATACTATAAATTACATACCAAAAAAAAGAAAGGGCGATAATATGAAAAAGTTTCTATTTAGATCTCGCCAAGGAAGCTTAGCTGACAGCATGCGTACACTTAAAGTGTTTGATTCTAAAGGCGATATGGAAAAATATGCAGAAGCCCTAGCCGACAAATTATATGGAAATATAGGATTAGTAAAATTTAAAATAAAAATTAAACCATACTCTAAAGATCCAGATTTAAGAGTTGGTTGGGATTTTACAGACCAAGTAATAATCACTGGTTGTAAATGGTCGGGGGTTAAGCCATTTGATGAAACACCAATTGGTTTCTGCACAATCAAAGATATTTAAAAAGAATCCAGAAAAATTGGATTCTTTTTTATTTATTCTTTTCTATATATTCTTTTAAGCCATCAATATCTACTAAAATCTTACCAACAACATATTTTTCATTTGATTCATTATATTTTTTAGATGTATCATAATAGCCATTATAGTAAATGATAAAGGCTATCGCATTTATATATGCTTCTTCACTTAATCCATCATACTTTTTATTAAATACATCATTTACTAGTTTAATAACATAACCAACCTCATCAATTGGTTCATTGGATTCAAAGGTATTATTGTATTTATCTATAGCACTCTTTATTTCTTGATCTAAGCGTTTTTCATTAGATAACATTTGTTTAGCTTTATCAATACATTCTAATTTATATTTACCATATTTAATCTTTATTTCATCATCTTCATCTTTAATATCTTTATCCTTAGCCATCTGAGCTTCTAGTTCCTCTAAAATCTTTTTATCAGATTTAGTTCTTAAATATTCATTAGAAGCTGTTTTTTCATGCTTATTTTTATCTACTAAAAATAATATACCACTATTATCAACATCCATTGTGATACCTAAAACCATATAATTAATACAATCCGTAACAAAGCATGCGATAAAATGAATGGCTAGTTGTACAATTAGTGCTACTATAGACATTACTATTGATATAATTCTACCTGTAGTTTGTCCATATTTAGCTACAATAAAGAAGGCATAACCAATAGAGAATAATTTAATTACTAATTTAAATATTAATAAAGAATTTCTTTTAACTTTTTTATAGAGAACAAAGTTTCTTCTCTTTAAAAAATTCATTTCCTTTCTACTAGCACTAAATATAATAATATCTAATATAGTAGATGCGATTAATAGAAAAGATAAAACAGAATAAATTACTATATTTACTACTGAATCATGCTTAGTATAAATCATAAAGCCATAGAAGCCTAAGAATACTAAGGTAGTAATAATAGAAACAAAAAATGTTATGTTTTCTATTTTATGTTTTATGATATTTATAGCTGCTTTAGAATAATCAGTACTAACCATTTTCTTGCCATCACTAGCTTTATAAATGGCGTCATTTACAGCTTTTCCTACCATTTTACCAATAAATCCCATTTTATCACTCCTTTCTTATTTCATATTTAGTATATCATAATTTATTTATATAATAAATAATTACTTTCTATCCCACTCAGGGTGAGCTTTATGCTTTTCTTGCTTATCTAAATACATCTTTTCATCAATATCTTTCATGATATCATCAATACTACTATTCTTTAAATCTACCTTTGAATAGCCTAAAGATATTGATAATTCATACTGAGCTTTTTTAGCTTTATTAAAGTTATCAAATACTTTTTCTATATTATCTACTATTTTTTTCGTTAAAGTATCATTTTGGGTATTTAATATAACAATAAATTCATCACCCGCAAATCTTATAACAGCTCCATATGATCCAACTGCTTCTCTTAGTAGATCACCTGTTACTATTAGTGCTTCATCACCTACGGCATGACCAAAATTATCATTAATTAATTTAAAACCATTTAAATCTAACATCATCGCCGTAAAGTTTTTACTTTTACTAGCTTTTTCCATTACGTTTTTAAGTAAATCCAAAAACATTCTATTATATAACTTTGTTAATCTATCTCTAAATAAAGTATCATTTTGAAGTGCCATAAATAAGAAATCTACAGTTAAAGCTGCACCTATCCATATAGTAGATATATCAGGTAAGAAATATTGTGCTATAGCTGAAACTACCATTGGTAATAAGAAAAACCATACAGGGAAGAACTTCAAAAGTCCTCCTCTAATTCTAGCATAGATATAAAAACCAAAAGTATCTATAAGTATTACTAAAGCTAATATATAGAATATATAATAGCCAAAGCCACCTCTAGTAAAGCTTGAATCAACTACATCAAATACAAATGGTGTAAAGATATTAACAAATAAACAAATAACACCTATAGTCATAATGATATTAGAGGTATAAAACCTTCTTCTATCTACATGACCATTTAAACGATATCCAAAATATAAATCAAAACAAATTAAACCCGCAAGCATTCCTATTCTTATTAAGCTACACGTAATATAAAGAATAACTGTATTAAATGAATTTGCCTTAAGTACGCCATATTTTGTATCAAATATATATGATAAGATATCTAGTATTGATGAAAAGAATATTACATATAACATTATCTTTAAGAAGGTATTAGATTTATTCTTTTCCTTAAGCATAAAAGAGCTCGTTAAAAAAGTATAAAGAATAATAAATAAAGCTATACCATCTATTAATAAAACCGTGATTAAATCTTTATTCATATAACCCCTACCTTCCAAATAACATTCCTAATATATCCTCTACTTGATTACTAACTTTCTTTCCAAATGCACAGTAATTAGAAAAATGTTCACAGTTATTATCAAGCAAATGATATTCACCTAAACCAGTGCCTAATTGAGATCTAGCGAATTTCACAATCTCTTCTTTACTTCTAACTTCCTTAAGTTCATCACTATTATACTTTCTAACCTCTACTTCTCCGCCTTTTAAAAATTCAGATAAAGTAGTAGAAATTATTAAAGCTGTTTCAGGAGAAATTTCACTATCCTTAGGAGAAGCATATTGAATTACTTCATCATCACTAACATAAATACCATGATGAAAATATAGTCCTCTATTTACTCTTATTTGATCACCATAATTTGGTTTTTCCTTACTCCACATAATATCGACTCCTTATATTTAAATTATATAGTATTTTAAAAATAAAAAAAAGATTGATACAATATCAATCATGAAAATAGTGGTGCGGGTGACAGGAGTCGAACCTGCACGCCGAAGGCGCTAGATCCTAAGTCTAGTGCGTCTGCCAATTTCGCCACACCCGCATAATAAAATTTGATAAACATAGTGGCAGGGCCAGCAGGATTCGAACCTACGATGAAGGAGTCAAAGTCCTTTGCCTTACCGCTTGGCTATGGCCCTATTTTTACTGCCTTTTGTTTACCGCAATATTTATTATACATTTTTTAAATATGTTTTTCAACCTTTTTTTTTATTATTTTACTTGAAGGCAAAATAATATATTAATATAGCTCCAGCAATAACGACAATTATTGTCGATAATGCTGAACCTCTTCTTATACTTCTAAATACATATTCATTCTTTTTAATTAAGAAATGTCCGATAATTACGCCAATAATAGGAATTAAAAATCCTAATATACTCCATTTAATACTAAGCTTCAAGGTATTTAATAACCTCCTTTGCGCAAGTAATACCATCTTTAATAGCTAAAGCTGTAATACCATTATTAATTAAGGCATCACCACATATAAAGATATTATTACTATTTTTATGGTTATGTTCATCAACTAGCTTATTAACTAAATCTAAATCAAAATAGTTAATTAAATCTTCCTCATAACCAATATTACCAACTGATACTATGACCATATCAAGAGGGAACTCTTGTTCATGGTCTAATAAAACAGGCTTATTATCAACCCACTTTACATTACAAATCTTAGCTGATAATACTTCTTTTTCACCTGTTATTTCTTTAACTGTCATATTAAAGCTTCTAGGATCCATAAATGTTTTTACTCTAACTTCTTTTATAGCTTCACTAACATAATTAATAGAATCATCCGCGAAAGGCCATGAAGTTGTTCGTTTTAGCTTAGGCATATCCTTATAATCAATTAAAGCTATCATTTTCGCATTTTCTCTTAAGGCATAGCTTATAACTTCTTCTGATGTATCTCCTGCGCCTATAACTAAAATACTTTTACCTGTAGTTATATTTGAACTATTAGTTTCTTGTAGGTTTTTAGTTACTTTCTTTAGGTAATCTGTGGCATACATTACATTTTTAAGTCCCATACCCTTACAGTTAAAGGCTTTTTTTACTACACCACTAGCAACTACAACAACATCACTACTATTTTTAACATCCATTGGAGATATTACTCTAGTTACTTCACTATTAAAAATAAACTTAACTCCAGCCTCTTTTAATAATTCAATTCTTTTATTTAAGATTTTCTTATCTAAACGCATATTTGTAACACCATACATGAGTGTGCCTCCAGCACATTCGTTTTTCTCATATATAGTTACATCATAACCATTTCTAACTAGATAATCAGCACAAGCAAGCCCGCTTGCTCCACTACCTATAATAGTTATTTTTTTATCCTTTTTTTCTACTACATCATATTTGGCATAATTCTCTAATCCATAATCAGCTAGAGTCCTAAGTATATCTCTTATTTCTGTAGGATTATTATTTTGATTATTCACACAAGAAGTTTCACAGTAACCCTTACATACTCTTTCTGTGATTTCTGGAAAAGGATTGTTTTTAATTAGTTCAGCGTAAGCTTCCTTATATAGATTATATTTTAGTAAAGATATGATTTTTTTAACATCTATATCTATAGGACAACCAATAACCTTATTATCTATAACTACCTTATTACTACAAAACGGGTCACTACAGTTTCTACATTTATCTAGTAATGGCTTAATAGAATCCATATCATAAGTAGTATAAATTTCATTATAATCTTTAATTCTTAAATCTACTTTTCGCATAATTTATTCACCTCAATTATGGCTTCATTTAAGCTTAATCCATTCTTTTGTAGCTCTTTAATCTTATTAGTCATTACTTTATAATTCTTTGGAATTACTTTAATAAATTTATCTGGATCTATAAAGCGTGATACAGCCTTACCTCTTTTAGAGTTAGTCTTTTTACTAAAGTCCTCTAACACATTTGATAGATAGTTTATATCATAGCCATCCAATTTAGATACTTCAACAAATCTCTTATCTATTTTTGAATCTAAACTATTAAATTCATCATATATATAAGCTATTCCACCAGTCATATTATATGCGAAGTTATTACCAACCTCACCTAAGCATATAACAACTCCGTTAGTCATATAGCTACAACCATAATCATCCATACCCAAAACAACGGATGTTGCTCCGTTATTACAGAAAGCAAAATAGCTTGATGCAAATCCATCTATATAAGCAACCCCACTATTAGCTTTATATAAAGCATTCTTACCAACTAAATAGTTTTTATCATCATCTAAATTATTAATAGTATTATTAAATACATAGATGTTTCCACCATCTAAGCATTTACCTAAATATTTTTGACTAGTACCATCTAAAGATAGTGTAATATTGTTTTTTAAATATGATCCAAAGTAATATCCTACATTGCCATTTATTCTAATAAAGATATTCTTTTCTACCATATTTAAGCCACAACCAATATTATCCTCATAATTAGCGTTACAGCTTATTTCACTAATACCTGATAAGGCATTTTTAATAATCAAATCACTAATATTTGATTGCTTTAATAAATAGTTCTTCTTTTTATCATTAAATTTATTAAAACCAATTAAAGATGAATTAACATAAGTTTCATAGCTTATAAAATCTATGAATCTTTTTAAATAAATATCATTACCATAATATTTTAAATTACCAAATATACCATTTGGGCATTTATAACACTTATTGTAATTCATACATCCTAAAGGCAATAATATACTTCTTTTAAAATAAAATCTATTAGAACCCTTAATAGCCGCATTAATAATATCATAGCTATTTAAGTAATCATATTCTAAAGAAAGTAGGACATATTCTCTTAAATTTAATTCCTTAAGTAATTTATCAGCTTTCTCTAATAAATTAATATCATCAACGATTATTTCATCTACTCCACTAGTAATATAATCAACAATATTAGAAATATCTTTTATTTTTATTATAATAAAGGCATCTTTATTTATTTCTTTTAGTTCTAATATTAAAGCTTCTAAATCCTTAAAGCTATAAATATCAAAATAATATTTTAAGCCTATAAATGGTGTATTAGGTATTATTTTATGTTCCTTATAGAAGTTATAATCAGTTAAGCTAATATTTTTTGAATCATCTAAGAAATTAATATATATTTCATTATTAAAATTATGTTGAATAAATCTCTTATCAAGTACTGTATAATCATAGTTTAAGGCGCTATTAAGGTATTTTCTAACCTCAGCACTTACTGGAGTAATACATCTAAATAAGCTTTTAATATAATCTTTAGATGCACAATCTTTAGTATCTAATTCTTCCTTATAATTAAATGCATTAGCTAGATATGCTGAATAATCTAAGTATTTTTCATAGCTATTTTCTTTTAGGGCATCTTCAAGCTTTATAAGCATAACCTTATCTATTTTTTTCTTATAGTCTATGTATTCTAGGCCACATGAAATAAATGATCTAACATTATGTATGCCATAGCTAGACATAACCTTAGATAAATTATTCTTCAAATATCTTACATATGAATTAATACCATTATTATCTAAAATCTTTTTAGATATAAATGATGAAATCATCATATATGCTTTATATGGATAAATTAATGATATACCACTAGAAATATAATTGATTAAATCAATTGCCCTATATTTTTTAGTAATCATTAAGAATAATACTTTCTTACTATTTTCTAATATTTCTTCATAATATGTTAAATAGTCATCATCATCTAAAATGATGATATCTACTTCTTCATCTATTAAACGATTAATATCATTATTCTTTAAGTAACATATTTTAAAGTTATCTTTTAAATTTAAAATATTTTCAAATTCAGCAAGTGATAAGAAAATATCTTTAAAATAAATAGATTTAGCTAAGCTTCTATTTGAATAATATAAATCTAGCTTTATTTTTCTTACAGATGGATATAAGCCATTTAAGAAAGTATCAATAGTAATATTATCCTTACATATTTCTATTAGTTCTTCATTAAGCTCAAATAATTCTTCATAATTAGATTCACCATCATTAATAGTAAATAATTCATTATTTTTAGGTGTAAAGGAATCTATTTTATCTTTAATATTTATAATAGTTTTTTTTTCTAAATCTATTTCGATGAAGTTTTTAATACTATAGAAATTAGATACATCAAATAGATTTAAATTCTTATTAGTTACATAGATATTATTCTCGTTATAACCTACATATACGTCAAAAGCATTATCCTTTGATAATACTACATCTAGCTTAACTCCATCAGTTAAAACCATATATAATGGTCCTTCTATTAGAGTATAAATTCTATTATAGTAATCATTGAATAATGTCTTATTATATTCAGGTATAATTGATAGAATTGTTTCAGTTATATCTCTATTTAGATATTCATAAAAATAATTAGTAATATCAGCGTAATAATTCTTATTAAAGTAGATATTACTATATAGTTTATTAAAGTCTTTTTTAGATGATGTAATATTAGTTATTTCGCCTAAATACGCGTTATTTACATCCATTGAATAATTATTACCACTATTAATAATAATATAATTTGTTTCATAATTATTGTTTATTAAATCAGTTTTAAAAATATCATTTGCTTCATAAATGATAATTTTATCTGATATACTTAATAAGTTTATTTTACTTAGTTCTTCTCTAACTTTATATCTTAAATTCTTATCAATATTAGATATAAATATTTGCATGAAATCTAGTGTTGTTCTAACACCATAGAACTTTATATTATGCTTATCTAAAACAGTCTTAATATAGTTTAAATCTTTTTCTCTTTTAAATTCATTAATAGATGCTTTGATGTTTATTAAACAATACTCATCAATTCCATCTAAGAATTCTAAAGTCTTAAATATAGCATAAGGGATTTCAGTTAATACTTTGGCATTTGTTTTATTGTTTTCTCTAAGGAAATTAAGCGCATCAAAAACAATCTTATGATTGGCTTTATCTTTAGATATGATTGTTGTTAAAATGCCATCGTAAAACATACTACTCCCCCTAATCGTTAAATGTTATACTTATCTTTGCGCTATCCTCGTTCATGCTTTCTACTTTTATACTTAGCTTAGTCAATAATTTATTTAAATATTCGCTCGAGTCTATTGGTGTAAATGTATCTCCTTCTTGGAAGAACGAATCATCAGTTCCGTTAAATGCGGAATCGATGAAATCTGTTTTACCACTTAAATTGCTTTTAGCATCAATTAAAGTGATAAAAGCATGAGCTGCATAGCTATTATCATATTTAAATAATGACCAGTAATCTCCATCATATGCTAAGCTAGCATTTACATGGAAAATTCTAATACCAGATACATTATAACCTCTTGTATCATATATATTTTGATCAGCTAAGCCATCATGATCATAATATTCAATAATAAAGTATTCACTTAAGTTGCCTGATTCAGTATCAAATGAAGGAGCAACGATAATCGCATCACCTGTAGTTGAGAATTTATTTAACTCAATTGTCGCATCTTGAATGATGACATATGGATTAATCCAACCAAGCATCATCTTTGTATTGGCATTATGATCTCCTACATTACTATCCATCATATCATAGCCACCAGAACCTAAATTACAGCCTTTACCACGCTCTTTTAGCTTCTTTTGACCCATTATAGTTTCCTTATAGACATTTGCAGAATAATCATAGAAATCATCTACACCAAGCATATGACCTGTTTCATGGATAAATGATATCGCATTAACACCATTATGCTTAATAGTCTTATAGAAGTCATCAGTATATATGAAGCCCATATTAGACCACATGAATTGATATAACTTATATCCATTTACTTTCTTTAAGCCACTATAATATGATACCCAAGACCAATATAAGCTACCATGTGTTTGTTCTTGCTTGTTACAAACAAGATATACTCCATCTAAAACACCATCTTTATCATAATCATATTCACTAAAATCAATACTATCACTATAATAATCTAATACTTCCATAGCTAAGCTACCTAGAGCTCCAGTGATAGATAAAGAATTAGTTGGATTAGAAAAAATATTTTCATAATATGTTGAATCATTTTCTGGATAATACCAAGGTAATACTTGACCAGTTATTCTTAATTTTCCATATGAACTTTTATAATAATAGCTACTTAATGATTCATAGCCTGTATCATTCCCAAAGAATACTCTATTTAAATCATCACGGTAATGATTCAAATTTGTTTTAGATGTATAAACATCACTAAACTTAATAGGTATAACTAATACCTTAACATCACCTACTGATGGCATATATCCTTCTCTACCTGCCATAAGTCTTAAGACATCTTTATATGTATAGGCATCTTCATAAGAATCAATATTAGCGAGTGTGCTTCTTTCATATGTTTCATCAGGTAGATCGCTTGTTGTGGATTTTGTGAAATAACCAGGTACAGGTAATCTACAACCAGATAACATAATAATTGAGGCAAGCAAAATAACGGAGAATAAAATTCTTCTTATATTTTTCACATTAATCGCCTCCAATCTATTAGTAGATTATTTTATAATTCTACTAATCCTTATTATATCACACATATAAAAAAAATAATATTAATTAAATATTATTTTCATTAAACTTTCACATTTATAGATAACAAAAAAAGGCTATATAAAGCCTTTATTCTGTTTCTAGTTCAGTATTATTTATTTCTAATTCCAACTTCTTTTTATTAATCTCTTTAAAGAATAAAATAGCAAATGGAATACATATGATAAATGTTAGAACATCCGCAACCATCAAGGATATTTCTACCCCTGTTATACCAATATATAAAGGTAATATTAGGATAAATGGTATATAACATATTCCTTGTCTAAAACATGAAACAATGATTGCTTTAGCTTTTTTACCAAGTGATTGGAAGCTCATATTACAAGCTACTCCTAGTGGACAGAAAGCTAAACCAATACACTGGAACAATAAGGAATTTCTTCCTATGGTTCTACCGCTTGGCGTTTTAACAAACACATTCATTAGAGGTATAGAAAGACTTGCTAGTATAGCAGCACCTACTACCATAACAACAGTAGACATCTTAAGCATAAACCAGAAAGCTTCTTTAACTCTATCATATTTTTTCGCACTATAATTATACCCTGCAACAGGTTGGTAACCTTGACCTATACCAAGCATTATCATAAATACTATCTGTGTTATCTTAGCAACAACACCCATAGCAGCTGTACCTGGGTCTCCACCATAAGTATTTGCGGCATCATTTAATAGAATTGTTGCGGTGCTTGCTAGACCTTGTCTAAGTAATGAAGGTAAGCCTATTACACAAATTAAACCATAATCACGAGGCTTAAAGCTTATATTTTTAACATGTAATTCTACTACTGTTTTCTTTCTTAGATAAAATGACAATAATATAATAAAACTTATTGTTTGACTTATGGCAGTTGCTATAGCAGCACCTTTAATACCTAAGCCAAAAGCAAAGATAAATAATGGATCTAGTGCTAAGTTAAGAATTCCACCTGTAGCTAAGCCTATAGTAGATAGCTTAGCTTTACCTTCTGCTCTTAAACTATTATTTAAAACAAATGATAACATCATCATTGGCGCAGCCAATATTATAAAGAAAGCATAATCTTTTGCATACGGTAAAACCGTATCGCTTGCTCTAATAACTTTCATCAAAGGTTTAATAAATATTGTACCAAATATGAGTATTAGTATACCAATTAAAATAGCGCTAAACAAAGCGGTTGTTGCTACTTTACTTGCTTCTTTATCTAAGTGTTTACCTAAGAGTCTTGCTATAATACTTCCTGCACCCATACCTATCATAAAGCCTATAGCTTGTATTATAGTCATTAATGGAAATACGACATTTACCGCTGCGGTGATTGAATCATCACCAAGTAGCGTAACAAAGTAAGTATCACCAAAGTTATATATTGCTGTTACTAGCATTGATATAACTGTAGGAATTGCTAGTGATGTTATTAACTTAGGGATCTTTGTTTCTGTCATTTTTATATATTGTGCTTCTTCCTTTGTCAAAAACATCACCTCCATTTTACTTCTTTATTTTAACATAAATATGTTATAATAAAAAAGAGGTGAAAAGTATGAAAGTGTTATTATTAAATGGAAGTCCTGATGCAAAAGGTTGTATCAATGAAGGCTTAAAAGTAATGGCTAAAATATTTGAAAGTGAAAAAATAGATTATGAAATAGTACAAATTGGTAAAAATCCTATTGCTGGATGTATTGGTTGTGCATCATGTAGAAAAAAAGGTGAATGTTTTAGAAAGGATATTGCTAATGAAATAGCAGCAAAGCTTAAAGAAGCTGATGGTTTTGTAATTGGTTCACCAGTTTATTATTCTTCACCTAATGGTAGCTTATTAGCATTATTAGATAGAGTGTTCTATCAAGCAAGTGGTTTAGAATTTAAAGTAGGCGCATCTATTGTAAGCTGTAGACGTGGTGGTGCTAGTTCTACTTTTGATATGTTAAATAAGTATTTCTTAATATCTAATATGCCTATTGCTCCATCTAATTATTGGAATATGATACATGGTTCTAAGGCTGAAGATATTTATAAAGATGAAGAAGGTATTCAAACACTTGAAGTTCTAGCTAGAAACATGGTTTTCTTAATGAAATCTATTAAATTAGGTAAAGATAATAATTTAAATCCAGCCATGGTAGCTAAGATAAAAACTAATTATATTAAATAAGGAAAAATCCCGATAATTCGGGATTTTTTATTATAATTCGTAAGTCATTAAATCAACCTTTTTATTAGCTCTATCATAGTTTCTAAAATAGATTATTTCCTTCTTTATTGATTTATAACTTAAGCCTAAATCTTTGATAGATTCTTCATATGCATTAAGCTGTGTTTCATATTTTTCTTTTAAAGTTACTTTAAATAAATCTTCATCAGTTATGTAATAAGCATCATCGGATTTATAGTCAATAATAGTAATATTATTATCTTTATCAATAACAAGTAAGTCTATTGATCCATTTGATATAACATCATCACTCTTTTTATAACTAAACTTTAATTCTGGTTTTAATGTTAAATCATAAATCTTATTATCTTTATAATATTTATCTAATTCTTTAGTACATACAAATATGAAATCTTTTAACTTATCTAAATCAGAAACAAAATCTTTATTTGATGTGATAGCTTTATTCACTTGTCTATCTACATCATGCTTATCATCTTTTACAAGTAATTCAAAGGCTTTATGCATAATTGTACCAATAACATTATTGCTTGGTCTATCATCATTAGTCTTTGGGATTTTTTTATTAGCTTCTCTTGTTCTCGTAGGAGAAGCTTTTTCAGTTCCAGATGGAGATGTAATTGATAAACTTGGAGTATTATTATAAATCTTATCAACACTACTATAAGGAGTAGCATTACTACTATTATTAGAAGCTCCTTCTTCATTTGATACTTGTTCTTCTAATAATTCAAGCTTGATTTCTTTATCAATTTTATCAATATAAGATAAGCCACCATCTCTATAGAATAAGCCTGATGCTTCTTCTTTATGAGTTAGAATAAATGCTTCTCCACCACGTGTTGCTGCAACATATTCTAATCTTATCTTTTCATTTCTATCAGCATTAATTAACTTTTGCTCACAGGTATCATCAACAAGATTCATTGAAGAATCTCTAACATATAATTTGCCATCCATAAATGTAGTTGAAAAATCAAATGTAGTATCAATTGCAACCCATATAACAATCTTAGCTTCTAGTCCTTTTGCTTTATGAGTATTAATGATATGAACACAATCAGCTTCATCATCATTTAGTGATTCATACTCAATAACAGCATCAAGATAATCTCTAAATTTCTTTGCTATATCATTACCATTAGCATAACCATTCGCAAAAATTTCTTCAATCATTTGATTTAATTTTGAAGATACACTATTCATAATAAATCCCTTATTTTCGCTATTATCTTCAACTATCCATTCAAGATGATTAGCTAAGTACATAGCTTTACCATATGCAGACATATTCTTAGTTTTATCTTTTAATTCATTCCATAATTCATTAATTACTTCTTTTTCTTCATCATATTTTAGATCAATAAATTTATTAGGGAATACAGTTCTAATAACTGATGAAGCCATTTCAAAATTCTTTTCATTTCTTGTTGTAATAGATTCAAATAAATTAACAAAAGCTCTAAGTTCCTCAACTATTCTAAAATTAGATTCACCTGATACTTTTGATGGAATATTTCTTCTAGTAAATTCACTAACATATCTACCCATATCCTTATGGTTTTGCATTAAAATCATAAAATCTTTATATTTAATATCTTCATATTTTACTTCAATTTCTTTTGAATCGTCATTTTCATAAAGATTTCTAATTTTATAATCTTTTTTTATCTTCTTAATTAATTCAGCAATTTGATATGGTTCAACACCTTCAAATTTATAAGCGCCTAGTAAGTTTTCATCATTTTGTAGTGCACTATCTTCTATTACATTCTTTTCTGCACATAACATTGGTTTATAAGTACTACCATCTCCAAGTAAATCTACACCTAAGAAAGTATTATTAATATAATCAAGCATAACACTATTTGATCTAAAATTAATATTTAAATCATAAATATTATTATCAGCTTCTACATAATCTTTTTCTGTAGATGTATAAACTTCTGGTTCTGCCCCTCTAAATCTATAAATAGATTGTTTAGGGTCACCTACAACATATAAAGCATTATCTATGAAGCTTCCATTACTATTTCTAGTAAGCATATAAGCAATATCTCTTTGTGTATGATCAGTATCTTGATACTCATCAATATAAATATGCTTATATTGCTTCTTCATTTTTTCACGAATAGTTTGATCCTCTTCTAATAATTTTTTAGTTAAGTATATAGATTGATTATTAGAAATATTTTCTTTATCTTTACTGATATAATCTAAATATTCAGTGTAAAACTCGTGTGCCTTTTCATAAATTAAAGCTGTTTGCTTCATAACAAGGTCATCACGATTATCTTGATATTTTTTAAGGATTTCTGCAATATCATCTATTGCATCTTCTATAATAATTTCACTATTAACACTACCGTTTTTAACAAGTGGTAGTTGTCTAAATGTACGCTTATTAAGAGGAAATTCATTTCCTTTTCCTAATACTTTATCAAAATACTTTTTAATTTCAATATCCTTATAAATGGAAATATCACCATCATATTTATCAAGGAATTTATAATCTTTATTAAACATATTTGATACATTATAATCATCACAGATACTTTTTACATAATCGCAATATTCCTTAAATACTACTTTAATTGTATCGAAGTCGACTGTGCTATCCTTTTTTGATATATTATAAATATCATCAAGATTAATAACATCAACGAAAGATAATAGCTTAAAGAAGGCACTTTCAATCTTTTTCTTAATATCGTTTTTTGTCTCATATAAGATATTAAGCCTATTAAAATCTGTCCTTCTTAAACCACGAAGTTTAAGGTTTAAAAAGTCTACTTGTCTTGCTTTATCATCGCTATCTTCTAATATTTTAAAGTCAGGTGAAAGATTAGCATAAATAGAATTTTCTCTTAAAATGTCACCACAAAACTTATGAATAGTTGATATATGCATTAAATCAATTTCATTTAATGCTTTGATTAACTTTTCTTTTGCTTCTTGGTTTGTTTCTTTTTTAATTCTTTTATTTAAAGTATTAATTATTTTTTGTCTTAATTCTTCAGCCGCCTTATTAGTAAAGGTAATGGCTACAAAATCCTTTGGGGAATCCTTTGTTGCTAAAAAGCCAATTATTCTAGCTACTAATGATGTAGATTTACCTGCACCGGCTCCAGCTTTAACAAATATATTGCTTTCATCTGTTAATAATTCTTTTCTAATTGTTAATTCTTGATCGAAATTACCACTGCTTTTTAACATTGTACCCCTCCTTCACTCTCTTAATACATACATCCTTAAACGAACAATACTCACAGAATGTACCATTGTTCTTTGAAAGATCATTTTCTATATTGTTTGTTTCTTTATAGAAATTATCAAATATTCCTTTTTTATCTAAGACATATGGAGTAATTAATTTATCAATACGATCAAATATTGCTTGATCAATTAATTCAAATGGTTCATATTCATTTTTTTGATTTTCAAATGGATAATCATATATAAATTTATCCACAATTACTGCATCATATTTATTCTTATATAATTGAGTTAAAGCATATGGATATAAAATATGTTGAATATACTTTTGCTTGTTTTTAGGTGTATATTTACCGCTCTTATAATCAACAATTCTTAAATGAAGAGTATTACCCATAACATATCCATCTACTCTATCAACAAATCCACTAAAGACAATTCTATTATTCTTTTCATATCTAGAATAAATACCTTTGTCTTTATCTAATAGACGATATTCAGTTTCTAATACACGATATGGAGTATTTAAGAAATCGTCATTTATAGCCCTTTTTATGTATTCCATTGATACATTTTTGATTTCTTCAACTTCATCATTTTTAGCTTCTAGATTTCTATCAGCGTTTTGCTTTTCAGCGTTTTCTAAAGCTTTAGCAAATTCTTCTTCAAATATATCCATATCTAAATGGTCAATAAAGTTTTCTTTTTTTAGAGCTCTATTGGCATAGTTTTGTAATACCTCATGGAAGAATGTACCTTTGGCATTAGGCTCTAGCCAAGCTACTGGTTCAAGCTTTTGATAAGTAACATCACTTATGTCAGCAATTTCTCCATAATAGTATTTTAAAGGGCACTCAATTAGATTCTTCATAGCTGAAGGAGATAATGTAAATACATCAGGTTTAGGTTCTGGAGCTTCAGCTTCATTAGCCACTTCAACCTCATCTAAATGCTCAAGTTCAGGTTTAACAACTCCATTATCAAAATCTTCTGTATCATCTTCTTGTTTTTTACCTGTATGAGAACTTACCATTCTTAAACCATTAATATACTTATCATATAGATTAATCTTAATAGGATCAATACCACTTGTTTTATTAATTAAATAAACAGATTTAGCTGAAGATCTCATATCTATTTTATTAAATGATGAATATGATAGATAAATATCACAACAGCTATTATCAATATAATAATCTAAATCCTTTTTAATATCCTCTTTTAAATATTTAATGATATGAATATTATCTAAACCTTTAAATTCTTTATCATATTCTTCTACATCAGTAATAAATGGATTTTCATTATCATATTTATTTAAGTATGTTTGGCTTAGACCAATAATAAATAAATGCTTTCTAATACTAAATGATCTATTAACTCCAGAAACAAGTATTCCACCATCTTCATCAGCTTCGCTATATCTTAATGATGATAATTCCTTCTTTATTATTTCTAATTTGTTGTCATCTATATAATTAAGAATATAACTAATATTAGCTATCTTATCCATTAAAGCAAGCTTTTCATTTTTACTCTTAATGTATTTTTTTGTGAAACTTAAGAATTTATCAAAACAAACATTACCATCTTTATCAAACGCTTCTAGTAAATCACTGATAAAGGCGTAAATATTGCGTTTTTTTGCTTCATCTTTGATATCATCTAATAATAGTTTTGTTCTATCATATCCAAAGCCAACTATTACCTTTGGAAAATATAAAGTTGATTTAAATTCATTGATTATTTTCTTTTCTAATCCTTGATTCTTTAATACTTTTTCTAGTAATTCATACTTATAATCACTTTCTACATAAGCTATAACATCAAGCATAAATGATATTAAGTTAGTTGATTTGGCATGAATACTACTGATACTATAACTAATACCTTTAGAATCAAATAAGCCTCTAACTGAATTTTCATAAATATCATTAGTATATACTATTTCACAATCAGATAAACTATAGCTATTGTCTTCTATTACCTTTAGAACATTAAATAATTCATTATTTACACCATAGCAATCATAAACAGCTTTAACTTTAGATTCTTTATTAGATATAGGAGTAATATCAAAAACATTTCTAAAGATGTTTTTGATACCATCTATTTCTATTTTTGCTAATGATAGATCTGATAATATGTAGCAGTCCATATTCTTCTTTGATTCCTTTAATAAATCATAAGAATAAATATAATCAATTAAATCATTATTATCTAAATATAATCTATAATCCTTTAATAGATTATTATAATCTGCTTGATAAATATTAGAATATGTATTTATATTATTTAATCTATAATCATTTAATACTTCTAATAATTTTAAAATAGAATCTGGATTAAGATTTAATGATTTTAATCCATAATCATTATTATTAATTATAGTCCAAATGATATAAGCTGATTCTTTATTAGATACCATTCTGATATTTTTATTATTAATATCATTATATTCATCTAATAATTCTCCCATTAGCATTTCAGGTGTATAGATGTCATAGTTTAAAATGTTGTTTCCATTTAGGTTCTGTTGGATCACATATCTCCTTAGTGTGATTAAGTTTTTACCTAATATAATTTTCTCTTCAAGGCTATTTAAGTTCATAACAACAACTCCCTTCATTTATATAATATAGTACTATTTAATTTAAAATGTCGCATAAAACCAAAAATTTTTTAAAATTTTTATTTTTTATACCAATTATATATTACATATATAAAAATAACACACTTTTTTTCTTCTATTTATATTATAGTTTTTTTTCGCAAAAAAAATAACTCCGATTTGGAGTTATTTTTAAAATGCATCAATATCAATTTTGATTTTTTTGCCTTCTTTGGAAGCACCAGCATAAGCAATAGTTCTAATTGCTTGAGCAATCTTTCCATTCTTTCCTATTACTCTACCTAAATCTTCTTTATTTACAAGTACTTGTAAAGTTAGTAATTCACTATCCTCATCTAATGTTTTAACAATTACATCATTAGGATTTACCACTAACGGTGCTACCATATTTTTGATAAGCTCTTCAAAGTTAATGGTCATAATTACACCACCCTACTTCTTAGCATTGAACTTAGCAATAATTCCTTGCTTAGATAAAATGTTTTTTACAGTATCAGTAGGTTGTGCACCATTTCCTAACCAAGCTAAAGCTTTTTCTTCATCGATTTTTACTTCTGCAGGATTAGTTAATGGATTATATGTACCAATAATTTCGATGAATCTACCATCTCTTGGATTTCCTGATTCAGTTGCAATAATTCTATAAAATGGATTCTTTTTAGAACCATATCTTTGTAATCTTAATTTTACCATGATAATACACTCCTTTTTTCTTATTTTCCTATAGTATTATAACACATAAATAATAGTTGTCAAGTATTTTTACTTAACAATTAATATAAAAATAAAATAATGGCTTCTATCAAGCCATTATAATACTTGTGTGTTTTGTAATAAATCAAATGATTCAAGCTCAAATTGGGAATCAATAATATCTTTAATACCCTTAGCATTCATTAATTTTTTCTTTGTATCATATACTTTCTTTTCATCTACATATACAATAACATATTTGAATTTATTAGACTTATGAACTATTCTAATATTTTCATCAAGTGCTTGAAGAGCACTTTCTTGTTTATAATATATGATTAAGCTTCTACGTCTAATTTTTCTTACGGGAATGTTTTCTTTTCTTTCTTCTTCCACTATATTTCACCTCTTACTGCCTTAACCATTTCATCTTTTAGATTATCTAAATATTTATTAATTTTATCTTCATATTTATGATATTCTAAAACAAGTGGTTCACTTTCTATTTTAATCATTAACTCACTTAATTTTTGACTTAATTCTTTATATCTATTTGAATACTTATTAAATGATTCTTTTTCATATTCTAATTTTACACTATTAAATTCATTAATTAAATCTTTTAATTCTATTTTTATTTTATTATTTATTTCTACTAACTTTTTATAGTCATCTAAATCTTTAATTTTATCTATCTCTTCATATGTCGCATCAAGAATTTCAATAGTCATAAAATCACCATACTAATTTTATCATAATATAGCTTCTATTTCAATTTCTTTATATTCTCCTTCTTTTAAGGAGTTATCTAAATAGATATTACCTATTCTTATTCTCTTTAAATAAGTAACCTTACAATTAATTTTTTCAAACATTCTTTTTACCTGGTGGAACTTTCCTTCTGATATAGTGATATTACATGAATTATCGCCTAAAATTTCAACTTTTGAACCCTTTGTAGTATATTCAGTATTATTACCATCTAAAAGGGTTAAAGGGCTTTCTAGAGCGTTTTTATCTATGATTCCACTATATTCTACATAATAGGTTTTATCTATATTACTATTAGGTGATATTATTTTATGCATTAAAGCTCCATCATTAGTAATTAAGACTAAACCTACTGTATCTATATCAAGTCTACCACATATATTTAATTCATATCTATTATAGGGTTCATCAATTAGATCAACTACTGTTTTATGTAAGTTATCTTTATTAGCACAAATAACATTATTTGGCTTATTAAGCATAAGTAAAAAAGATGTTTTATGAAAAACTATCGCTTCATCAAATAATATAATATCATCTTCATTTACATCAAAAGATGAATCTGTAATTGTTTTATTATTAACCTTTACTCTTTTTTTCTTACAAGCTTCCTTAATATTAGATCTAGATCCATATTTTAAGTTTGATAATAGTTTATCTAATCTCATAAAACCACCTACATTTATTATAACATAATAAGAAAAAAATCGCTTTAAAAGCGATTTAAATTTTCTTGAATGTTGAGTAATTGAATTCTAGCGAATCATTTTTGAATTCAATTTCTCCTTCTTCCTCTCCATCAATAGATGTGATAATATATTTTTTACCTTTTTTCTTATAGCTATATTTGATAATACCGTTATTAGCTTTCATATCATCATCTTCCATGAACTTTTTCGCAATCTTATCCATATCTTGATTTAATTTAAAAATAAGTTCATTGTCAGTAACCTCTACATCCATTCTAGCAAACATCATAGCCATAACTTTCATATCATCTTTTTGTCTTCCGTCTAACTTTAATACTTCATCTTTTGACATATATTTATTATTAAAGTCATCATCAAAGCCAACAAAAGCTTTATCTAAAGTGTAGTTTCCTTTAATTTCCATATTTTACCCCCATGGATTTTGACTCTTAGGAACTTTAATACCAACCATTACATATTGTTCCCATAAGTACCATTTACCAGATGCAACTCTAAGTAGTACTTGACGCTCTGAATCAGCTCCGCCTGAATAAATATGAAGCTTACAGTAAGTATCTTGTTCATATGAATGAGAGTTAGTGAAGAACTCTAATTTATATGGTTTAGCTGGTGCATAATCATTTTCTGGTGTAGCACCCTTAAAGTATGAATAAGGAACTAATTTACCATTATCTGCTTTAAATCTGTCATCAAAGAATTGAATTTGACTTGGATTAAGATTTCCTGCAGGTCCTCTTAAGTAGTTAAGACATTTAATTCCTTCATCTTTATTATCTGCATAAACACATAAAGCTAAAATAGTAAGTGCCGCAGTCTTATATGGAGTATCCATACTAGCTTCACTTAATGCTTTAAGTTCATCAAGATTCTTTGGTAGGCTAGAGAATTCGAATCTAACTGTACCTTCTTCTCTTTTTCTATTTTGTTCACTTTCTCTAACGCTTTCTTTTATACTTTGTTTTGCTTCGCTTTTAGCTTTGCTTTTTAAAAAATCAAATAATCCCATTATTAAATCCTCCTATTAAGTCGATTATATTGAATAAATCCATTAATAGTATACCATTAATTTACCTTATAAACAATAAGCTGTTACTTATTATAAAGGAAGAAAATATTAATTTTTTTTATAATTTATCTATATTTTTTTAAAATATAGCATAATATATATGGTAATTTATTTTTATATAATAAAAAAAGGAGATTTCAAAAATCTCCTTTTTATGCGCTTTTTAGTTTAATTGATAAATTGCAAAAACATAACCATAATCTGTTTCTTTTGCTGCAAAGTAGAATATTGATGATACTCCATCTTTATCAGTTTGATATCTAAAGTCAAGCTCTGTAATTGAGTTAATTTTACCAATTTCAGTATCATCAATACTATAGAATGTTAATGATGCATTATCAAAAGTAAGATCACCATTGTCATCATTATATTTAGCTGTATAGTAGAAATTACTTTGTTCTAGATATCTAGCCATTGTATTAAGTTCTGTATAGCTATCGAATCCTCCAGCACCAAGTACTTTATAATCTACTTCTTCATCAGATAAAATCTTTGCTTTTTCAAACTTGATAACATGATATGTAGAATCTAAGGCATTAATATAGAATAATGTGTTATAATCGATTACTTCATAATCAGTTACACTATATACATCATCAACAATATAATTACCATTATAGTCAATGAATGTCATTTTACCATTATTATAAATAAGAATAACCTTACCACCAGGTAAAATTCTATAGTTTCCATTAAATACTTTCTTAATTTTACCATCTGAATTAGTTAATAGTACATTTGTACCACTACTAGCAATATAATTTCCATTACCTAAATCAGTACAATATGTTGCATAGAACATCATTTGATCATCTTGGATAACCTTAAAACAACTATTTAAGCATATATCATTATATGCTACTACTTTGTTATCTACAATTAAACCAGCATTATATAATAATAATTGATGACTTAATTTTGCAGATGAATTAACATTACCAATATAATAATCAAAGTTTTCTAATCTTTCATAAGTACCCTTTTTAGCATCGCAAGTAAATGTATCAATTAAATAATAGTTGTTATTGTAGAATAGATTATATTTACCCATTCCATTAACATTCTTAATTAATTGAACTATAGCTTTTTCTTTAAACATAAATACTTTAGCTGTTGTAGCATTATCTTTTTCTAATGTTAAAGTTGCTTTATGGCTATCGTAATTGTAGAAAATTACACCATCACTTGTAATGTTATATGAGTAACTTTCTCCATCTACTAAGTAATCATCACCATCATTATAAATTTGAGCATCCTTTTCAGCTATTTCTGTTAAAGTGAATTCACCTGTTTCTACTAATCTCTTATCAGCGTTTTTAGCAGCTTTAGTTGTTAATTTATAGTATTTAGTAACAACTTCTTCACCAACTTTTTTACTCTTAAGCTTAAATGTTTCTTCATAATAAGCATCTGCTTTACTTGGATATTCTGATTTAATAGAAATATCAGATAGTAAGAAGTATTTTCCTCTTTCAACTAATACATCACCATCAATAGTTCTATATTCTTCAGTTCTATCTGTATCATCATATCTAATGTATAAGACTTTACCATGATTATATGTTGTAATATAATCTATTTCTTCAGTAGTTCTAAATAATTCTTTTTCTAAAATGTAGTTATAGAAAACTGTCTCATCATTTTCTGTAATATAAGTAATAAATGAATCTCTTACAACATAATCTTTAACACTTTGATTAAATACTTGATTTAAATTTTTATAAGAAACATCATTAGTACTTAATTTACTAACATTTATATCCTTAAGTAAGGTATTTTTCTTACAACCTGTCATAGCTAAACCTAAAGCTAATGTAGTTGCGACTAATAATGATTTTTTAACTATTTTCATATTCTCACCTCCACTAAGCTTCTTCTACGACAGTATTAAATCCATAATACCATTCGCCTGACTCTGCATCTACATATAAACAAGATAGATAAGATTCATTAAATGATAATGATGAAACATTCTTTATTTCCTTTAGAACTTCACCATTAAATGAATGAATTTCTACATCCCATCCATCTGTTGTTTTTGTTACTACTAAATAAATATTATACTTAGCTAGGCTATCATTAACTTCTAAGTATCTACAACCAACTGTAGCATTGTAGCTAGGAACTGCTGTAATACTAGTTGTTCTATAATCATATTTTTCAACTACTGTGCCTTCCTTGTTTTCGAACTTAACTAAACAAGGTTCATCATTAATATTAATTAGATAATATCCATTATCAAAAGCATAGTAATAAGTAATTTGACTAGCACTAGCAAAACCGATAATCTTTAAATCAGTATCTAGTAAAGCACCATAAATAGCGCTTGTACCTGTAGAGCTTGGAGCAAATAACATTTCATTTTCATAATCAATTTTGAAATTGTTTGATTTGCTTGCTACATATTTAACGTTACCTTTCTTATCTAATAATGTAAGAGTATTAGTATCGTTAAGTACATATGTATTTTCATCTAAATATGTTAATTCATAGCCCTTTTCACCAGGTTTAGTAGATAATAACTTACCATTTTCATCTACCATTGCTGTAGTGATTAAATTAGATAATCTCTTATCTGTAATCTTATATAATTCAGCATATACACCAGCAATATAATCTCTACCATCTTTAGTTCCAGGAATGTATTCTACATCATCTAAGATGTAATCATAATTCTTGATTACTTCTTTTTTGCCTGTTGCAAAATCGATAGTGTAAGTTTCAAGTAGGTAATAATTAGAATTTTCAGTATATGTGTATTCATCATTAATTGATACTTGTTCTACTGTTTGACAGAACATCTTTCCATCTAAGAAATAGAATTCAGCGTTTTGAGGAACAGTAAATGTTGATTTAATGTTATCCTTTAAATCTTTAACAATTAGTGATGTACCATTTCCATAGATATTATAATTTTTTACAGGCATAATTTCCTTAATACCATTCTTGTTAAAAATAGAATAATCTATTTCATCAGAACTACTTAATTTAGTAATTGTATATTCTTTTACTACTCTATCTTCTTCAAAAGTTGCATCTATTTTATATACATTCTTAATATTATTTTCACCATCATTGTAGCTAATAATATCATAGAATGTAGCTTCACCTTTTGTATCATAATCAATATTAGATACTCTATCATATGTAATAGATGAATTACTACCTTTGCTAACTATAACAGTTCCATCATAAGCAAGTACAGCTCTTTTACCTGTAGAATAACGTACTTCATAATAGCCAAAGCCATTATAATCGTCTTTTTGGACTGCTACATTGCTTACATATTCACTATCATCGTTATTTAGATCAATAATCTTATTTGAATATTTTCCATATAAACTATATTTATAAGTTGTATTATCTCTAAGTAAAGTGTATGCATAACTTCTATTAACAGTATACTTATCTAAATCTGCTTCAACAATTTCTACTTTTTTATTTTCACTTTTAGCTTTAGTTTGCTTTTTAGCAAAAGCTAAAATCTCACTATTTTTAAAGATATTTGTTGAGCTTGATGTCTTTTCAATATTAGATTTCTTACATGCAGCTAATGTAGCAATAAAAGATAAAGACAATACGGTAATCATTGATTTTTTAATTAATCCTAATTTCATAATCCTTACCTCCTACTTAAAGTATACTATGGTAGTTTTACCAGTAGCATCCTCTTTAACATAATAATCATAATAAATATCAAATTCATCAGTAGCTGAATCATAGCTAAAGTCGAATTTAGTTAATGAGCTTTCTAAAGCAAAGAATTCAATCTTAGTACCGTCTTTCTTAGTTAAGAAGCCATCAGCTTGAATGTAGCCATTAATATTAGTGATTACAACATCACCATCAGTTATTTCAACTAATACATAGTTACCAAAAATATCATAACCAACATATTTTTCTAATGATACTCTTGAATATTCTTTAAGAATGAATTTAACTTCTTTACTCTTTTCATTAGCAAAGCATAAGCCATTATCATAATAAGCTAAAACACCTTTAAAGCTAATTCCATTATAAGTATCTTTAACATTACCATTCTTATCATAGATTGTAGTATATTCAGTGTGGCTTCCATGAGTTCCAAATGTATAAACAGTATATTCGTTATTATTCACAATAACTAAACCATTTGCAGGATTCATTTGTTCATGAACATTAATATTACCATTACCCTTAACTAAAGCTAATCTAATATCATCATCATTAGCATGTTTATCCTTCTTAAAGTCAATTACATTACATAGTGAACCACTAACTACACCATCAACATATAAGCTATTAGTAACTTCATTAATTAAATAGTGAAAATTATCAACCTTACTAATCTTTGATGTTAAGATATTCATCTTATATGTTTCTATTTGTAAGTATTTACCTTGATAGAATATATCATATGAATCATTAACTGATACTTCTTTTCTAGTTTGGAATAAATAGTATTTATCACTGAAAATTGATGAAGCCATAGGTGTAATAACATTAACTAGCTTTTCACCTTTATAAATATATAATCTATCTCCAACAGATTTTACAAAGTATCCTTCTAAGCCATAAATTTCTCCAGGAATGACACTCTCTTTAATCTTTCCGTAGTTTTCATAATATTCTTCATATGTAAGGCATCCATATTTATCTACATAATTTGGATCAGTTAAGCTTGATTTTTCTATTAAGTAGTAATATATAGATTCTGTTTTTAAAACACCCTCTAGATAAGTTGTGATCCTAAATGATAAGTTATAGATCTTATTCATCTCCATAGTATCTTTAGTGAAGATATTTTCAGTTCCATTACTTGAGAATAAAATATCCATAACTGTTGTTTTTTCTAGTAGCTTTCTACCATCAGCTAGATATACTTCATAAGCATAGCGATCATTACTATCCTTATCATATCTAACTAAAAAGGCAGAATCATTTTTAATTTCAATTTTAGTGATATCTGTTTTTGCTAGAGTTAAAACTAATTTATCATCTAATCTAAAGTTATAGAAATAGTAGTTTTCACTATCGCTAGCAACAATTAAATAGTTATTAGATGTTTCTACTACTAAATCCTTAAATATTTCAACTATTTCTGTTTTTGTTGCACTTTGTTTTAGATAATCATTATATTCAATAGCAACATCTTTGAAATAGTCTTTTCCAACAATACTATTTTGGTTTTTACCACATGCTGTAAGCAAAACAGCTAGAGATACAACACTAGCAAAACCAAATGCTCTTTTGATTTTCATCTTCTCACTCTCCTTATAATTTAATAAAAATCAATTTATATTATATAATATAAAAACTATAATTTCTATAATTTTGTAAAAAAAACGTAAATTTAACCCCTCTTTTATCAATAAATTATCCTTATTTTTTTAATTATGTTATAATAATTAATGGTGATTAATATGATTTTAATGAAAGATATCGTTTATGAAGGAGATAAAAGACTACATGAAGTATGTAAGCCTGTAGAGCTTCCTATTAGTGAAGAGGATGCAAATACTTTACGTAGCTTATTAGAATATGTTGTGAACTCTCAAGATGAAGAGGCTGTAAGCAAATATAAAATAAGACCAGCTGTAGGTCTTGCGGCACCTCAAATAGGTGTACTTAAAAGAATGTTTGCGATAGTTTGTTATGATGAGAATGATAAATTATATATCCTACCTTTAGTTAATCCTAAAATCCTAGAGCATAGCGAAGAAAAGGTTTATCTAAATGGTGGGGAAGGTTGCATTTCTGTAACTCGTCCAACAAATGGTCTAACACCAAGATATAAATGGATAAAATTTGAAGCAATCCAATGGAATTATAAAAGAAAAGTATTTGAGAAAATTAGAATGAAATTAGAAGGATACTTATCAATAGTATTTCAACATGAATATGATCACTTAGAAGGTATATTATATGTTGATAAAATGTATAATAAGCTTCCTGATTGTAAGCCTGTAGTTGAAGAAGGCGAGGAAGAAATAACTGAAGAAAATAAAGAACCAGAAGACAAATAATCTTCTGGTTTTTTAGTCTAAATATATTACATTTCCAACTATATCAATTGAACTACCTACATTTACATCTTTTAAATAAAGAGTACTTCCACCTAAATCTATTTCTACTACAAGCCCTGAACGAATACCTACATTTGAAATAGTAATATCTTTGCCTAAAGATATATCTTTTTCTAAAGTTATAAATGCTTTATTTGTTGTAGTTTGGGTTGTATTAATAGATAGAGAACTATAATTTGAAGGTATATAGTCAATATAGAATTTAGTAATAGAATCATTACTACAAGTTAATTTTAATTCATAATTGCCATTATTAAACATCGTATAAATATAATCTAAACTATGGGAAATACACATTGTATTTCCATTTTCTTTTAGCTCATATGAGCCAAATGATAATGGCGTAGTTGCCATATTATCTGGTAGTTTATATAATAAGGAATAATCATATTCATGTGAATCATCGCTTATAGAACTATCAGCATATATTTCTTCTGTTTTTCCAAAATAGTCATATCTACCATTATCCCATGTTAAATCAAAGACATACCAATAATTACTATACTCTACTAAATTCCATATATGATCTAATGAAACTACTTCAATATTACCTATATTATATCTGTCACATAAAAACTTAAATACCTTTGAATATGTTTCACATACTCCTATGTTTAAATCAAAAAAGCCCATGATATTATGTTCCCATATCTTATTTGTATCTACAAAAGTCATATTACCTACAATATAGTCATATATAGTTTTTATCTTACTAAACTCATCATCTATTTCTAAAACAAGCTTATCTATTTTTTTTAGTCCTTCTTCTATTTTTTTATCGCATTCTTTTCTATAACTACCTTTACTATAAGTTTTATTTACACCTATACAATATACTCCGTTATCATCAATATAATCATCCAGCCAATAAAACTTTGGGTTTTCAATGTTAATAAAAACATAAACTTGCCTTAACTGTTCTTGTGTTAATGTATTATTATTAATATCCTCTTTATAAAAAATACTTCTACATGTTTTTTCATCTAAATCGATATTTCTATGTGAAAAATCAACAATTTGTAAATATAAATCTTCATATAACTTTGTTTGAGCTTCATTTTTTTCTTTTAAATAAAGATAACCATAATCATCTTTATAATCATATGAATCTTCATATATATTACCATTATATTTATATGTATTATTTCTTGGTAATAAACATATTGTTATAATAGCTAGAATAATTAAAAAGGAGGCTATGATAGAAATAGAAATAATTACTTTTTTCTTTTTCATATTAAAACCTCCTTTTTATCTTTATGCTTTTAAGAATGCTTTATAAGCTAAATATGCTTCATATAAATCGGCCTTAGCAATTATTTCCATAGGCGCATGCATATTAAGTACTGGTACTCCAGCATCTATTACATCCATATTATATTTAGCTAGAATGTAGGCGATAGTTCCTCCACCACCCTTATCAACTTTACCAAGTTCCGCAAATTGATAATATATATTATTTTCTTCCATAACTTTTCTAATAAAGCTAATGTATTCAGCATTACTATCATTTGCTTGAGATTTACCACGAGCTCCAGTATATTTTTCAAAAGAAATACCATAGTTAAAGAAAGCCGCATTCTTTTTATCACTTGCAGAGCTATATAATGGATCAATTGCTCCTGTTACATCACAACTTAACATTTTAGAGTTTTCTAGTGCTTTTTTAAGTGAATAATAGTTATTATCATTAGTTTTGATTAATAGCTCAGCTACGCTATTTTCAAAAAATTGTGAATGTGCTCCTGTAGCTCCTACAGAACCTATTTCTTCTTTATCTGTAAGTATTACACAAGATGTATATTCTACATCCTTCATGTCCATTATAGCTTTAACTGAAGGGTATGCACATACCTTATCATCATGCCCATAACCTGCGACCATTGATCTATCAATTCCATAATCTCTAGGTCTAATAGCTGGTACTACTTCTAGTTCTGCGGATATAAAATCTGTTTCTTCAATTCCATATTTTTCTTTTAAGAAATCTAGGATATATTCTTTAACATTCTTATCTTTATTTCTCATAGATGAGAATGTTATATCTAAATCTTCTCCTTCAATAGCTTTAGAAGCTTCTTTAGTTAATTGACTACTAGATAAATGAACTAGTAGATCAGTTATACCAAATATAGGATCATTTAAATCTTCTCCAATATTTACTTCTAAGCATGTGCCATCCTTTTTATAGATAACCCCTATTATAGATAATGGTGTAGTGACCCATTGGTATTTTTTAATTCCACCATAATAATGAGTATCTAGAAGTGTAAATCCATTATCTTCATATAATGGTTGAGCTTTTAAATCTAATCTTGGACTATCTATATGAGCTCCAAGAATTCTAAGGCCATCAGTAATTGGTTTATTACCAACTACAAATAGAATTACACTCTTATTCTTATTAACCTTATATAGCTTATCTCCAGCTTTTATTTCTTTAACATCATTTAAGTCTTTAAAGTTAGCTTCTTTAGCTAGTTTAACTACTTCTTTAACTGCTTGACGCTCTATCTTACTATTCTTTAAGAATACTTTATAGCCTTCCGCAAAGTCAAAGATATCTTTTATTTTTTTATCAGTAGCATCTTTATAAATATTAGTTTTAAACATATAATCACTCCTTAATATTTTTTATAATAACACATTATTTTAATTCATACATTAATATGGCACCTGCAACTGCAACATTTAAGCTTTCCATATTAGTTATTTCAATAAAGATATTTTTATCTGTAATATCTAATAATTCATTTCTAACTCCATTACCCTCATTGCCTAAGATAATGGCTAATTTATCGGATTTTTCAATTTGTTTTAAAGGTATTCCGTTCTTTAGTGATGTACCATATACTTTATAATCTTTTAAACTCTTTATAAACTCAATTATATTCGTATTTATAATGTTTAATTTAAATATAGCACCTTGTGTAGCACGTAATACCTTTGATGAATAAATATCAGCACAAGCTTCCATAACAATAGTATCAAAGCCAAAAGCTACTGCGCTTCTAATTAAAGTACCAATGTTACCTGGATCTTGAATAGTATCAAGTATTAATATTTTATTAGTTATTTCTTTTTTATTAAGCTTTTCACATATAGCACAAGCTTCTACAACACTCTTTTGATTAGTAAGTTTTTTCATTACTTCTTCACTTACTAATGTCCCATCAATATTAGGATTAGTTGTGATAACTTCTTTAACTATACCATAGGCTTTTGCTTCTTCTACTAAATGAAGTCCTTCAACAATGAACAGATTAGTTTCATCTTTATATTTCTTTTCATTTAGTTTAGCATAATTTTTAATTTTTTCATTTTGTACTGAGTTAATCAAACATATCACTCCTTTTTTAATGCTTTTTTATATCTAGTTTATTGCACTAGAAGTGGATTCATCAAGCAATTCTTTTATTCTTCGAACAAAGAATTCTCTTGGATTGAAATACTTTTCATTTGGATGAATGGCTATATTGCATAATTCATCATTTACATAATCGGTAATAAAAGGTTGAAACATCCCATCAACTAATATTTTTTCAAAATATGGCAAATCAGTTGTTAGATGTTTCATCCCACCTGAAGCTTTTGCTCCATGCGTTTTAGTTAAAAAAGCATCACCAGCTATAGAAAAATATTTTTTTATTTCATCGCTTGAAAAACCTTCTCTTCTTAAAGCTAGTTCAACAGAACTATTTAGAAAAAAATTTAAATTTTTCCAAATAGATGGTTTAATATCAGTATATATCATGGAATATCTTGTATCTACATGCACGATAATTAACATCTTTTTCTCGCATATGTTTGCATAATTAACTTCCCATATGAAACGATAATCATCTTCTTTTAATGGTTCTAATTTTTTTACTTTTGCTCTTTTTATTGTTGAAGTTGTAAGTCCAAATTCCATATTATTCCTCATTTTTTTCTCTTTTTTTAAAGTTAAACAAACATGATAAGGTATATTGGGAAAATAACCAAATCTCCTTTTTCCATAACAATATTTTTATTACCGAAAATATAACCACAAGATATTTTATAATTTCCACCTTTATCGACTAATTTTGGAATAGCTCTAAAATTGTTTTGATCATTACCTGATTTAATTTCTATAGGTAGTACATTAAGTCTATTGTAATCATTAATTAGAAAATCTACTTCACCGACTTTTTTACTATCAAAATAAAATAATTCATGACCATGAGCTAATAATTCCATAGCTGCTGCTGTCTCATAAACTGAACCTAAATTAATTCCCTTATCTTTATCTATTACAGCATCTATATTATTTTTATACAATATATTAGTTAATAGGCCAACATCATTAAAATATGCCTTAACTAAATTTTTGCTGTTGCTTTCAATCAAAGGAAATACTGGATTTGAAACTGCTCTAGAGCATATAGCTATACCTGAATCAAATAAATAATCAAATTCATCCTCATATTGTTCTAAATTAGAATTAGTCTTCCCTTCTATATTTTTGAATTGAATTCTTTTTACTTTATTGACCATATTTGATGGTAATAAATCATATATTCTTTTTATTCTTAATTTGTGTTTTTCATCGTACTTTGAGCAATCATCTTTGTAATAATTTATTGTTTCACTATGAACTCTTCTCATATCTAACACATTTAAATTATTTACATACTCATTGACAGCATCAGGAAGTCCTCCACATAATAAGTAATCTTGAAATAATCTTAATGTATGGGAGTGAATTGCTTCATTAACTTGTTCTCTTTTTAAAAAACAATTTTTTAAATAATCAATAGTTTCTTTTCCATAATTATTTGCCCACAAGAATTCCTCAAAATCTAACGGAAACATTCTTTTTTCCATAATTGCCCCCATAGGAATAAAAGAATGCTTAAGTGTAATTCCAAGCAAAGATCCGCTAACTATAAATCTATATTTTTTTTCCATGTTTAATGGTTTAAGCATAGTCAAAAGGTGAGGATAGAACTGAATCTCATCCAAAAAAATAATTGTGTTCTCGTAATTATCTAGGTTAGAATATAATGATCCTACTAGTAAATAAAAATCTTTTGTAGTCTTAATTTTTGAAAATCTTTGTTCGCCCTCATAATCATCTTTCAAATCAATTTCTATGTAATTTTCGAATTTTCTTTTCGCTGTTTCTCTAACTATATAACTTTTTCCAACTTGTCTAGCACCATATATAATAAGTATTTTTTGAGGTGCTTTATCATCGTAATACTTATCTAGTTCATATTGCATTTT
>JAEEGL010491696.1_pt1 | contig 94211 bp, 84 predicted proteins | sample 9134231 | NCBI WGS metagenome assembly JAEEGL01 (sample SAMN16246548, study PRJNA631951) | gut metagenome | biome: gut microbiome; feature: rumen; material: fiber-attached | host: Bos | place: Iran: Karaj | collected 2018-10 | reverse complement strand
TATGGTAAAGCCTGACAAAAGGCGTAAAGACGTTATCAGGAAGTACTATAAAGAAAAAGCGGGGCTCGATCTTGACGTGATCGAAAAGTCACCGCTAACGACCTGGGAAAAAGCGGTAAAGCTCGCGCAATTTGTTGCAAAGCACGTTCCGCATGACAACCAGAAAAAATGGATCAGTAAACTAAATGCCATAACATTGTATGAATACGCAAAAAAGACGCCAACGGGTTTCAACTGCAGGTGGCATTCCATCATGCTAAGCGAGCTGCTTTTGGCCGTCGGGATCAAAAATGCGTTTATTACTTGCCTTCCCGAAGACAAAAATGACGGGGATTGTCACGTGGTAAATCACGTTTGGCTTCCGGAGAATCAAAAATGGGCCATGATCGACAGTGACATGACGGAGTACGCTATCACGAAAGAAGGTACCCAGCTTTCTTTGTTTGAGATGCGCGAATACATTTGCTCCGGTGGTGACTTTGAAATATGCGTTCTTCCGGGTTTTGAGGATACATGGTACGGATCCTCTGAGGGAAGAGAGTATCTTAAGTGTTATTGGGCGAAGAATCTATATTGGTTCGCAAGACATACGACCTATGGATTTAGTTTGGAAAGCAGGAGACGCGTTGGCGATTCTTACGTATGTCTGATTCCTCCGGGATATGATTATAAGAAGGTGAGAGAGTGTAAAGAGATCACCAATGAACGGGAATTTTGGGGATTGTCTTGATCTCAGATCATAAAAAATAAAACAAAGGAGCAAACAGATGATCATTAGAAAAGCAAAGGGGTCGGACGCGGATGATTTGAAAACGTTATATTTTGATTTTTTAACGCATTATCCTCCCAGGGAAGAACAAAACATGCAAGAGTGGCAGGAACTGCTAAATAAGTTTGAAAAAGATGACAACATGTATTTACTTGTCGCCGTAGAGGATGGAAAAGCAGTCTCTTCCGTGCAAATGGCAATCATTGAAAGCCTGACGCATAACGTTCGCCCCTTTGCCGTCATAGAGAACGTTGTGACGCATGCTGATTACAGAAACAGGGGCTATGCATCAGCACTTTTGGAGCGAGCCTCAGAAATTGCAAGGGAAAAAGGCTGCTACAAAGTGTCCCTGGAGACGGGTTCCAATAAGGAAAGCACCTTGAATTTCTACAGAAACAATGGGTTTGCGATAGATGAAAAGCATTCCTGTTTAAAACGATTATAACAATTGAAAAACAGTGGCATTTGAGATCCCGGTACTTTTATCGTACTGGGATCTTTTTTAACTTGCGCCAATCAGACAATCAAATTGACCAGAGTTTCCGTTTTTGATATACTTTAGGGAGGGATTTGATCAGGGAGATTATTTTGTGAAAAAGTGCAGTCTGATGTATTAGGGCGAAGAAAGGGAAATGAAATATGTTTGAGAGTGAGTTTGCTAAATGTGAATACGTTGAAAAGGATAACGTGGTCTTTCACGTGTGGAAAAAGGAAGCTCATTTCGATGATTACCGGAATCCGGTCATTGCCTCGCTGGAGATGCTTAGGGAACACAAGGGGAGTCTCTTCATTGTTGACGCGAGAAACGGATTTGAGGACGTGAAGGAAGACGTTGACTGGGGATTTTCCTACTTTCTTCCGGAATTAAAAAAGTCGGGCTGTTCCACTTGGGGATTTATTCTTCCGAAAACGTCTGACATTGAAGGCGAGATTGATCTGTGGACAAAGGAGATAGAAAAGAACTTTCGCGTGATCCGCGCTGAGTCCTATGACGAGATTTTACGACAGGCAGCGGGAGGTACGCAAGTGATCATAAGAGACTATGGAGAAAGCGATTTTGAGGGCATTAAGAATTGGATCACGGACGAGAGAACGCATGCCATGTGGTGCGCAAATAGGACGCGGTTTCCACTTCAAAAGCAAAGCTTTGATGAATTTTTGAAAGACATTTCCATGAGAAATGGAGATCATCCCTTTGTGGCAGTGGATGAGAACGGAGTTGTCATGGGATTCTTTTGTTACTCGTTAAACGCTGAAACGAAGGAGGGCATGTTCAAATTTGTGATGGTAGATCCCGCCAGACGTGGAATTGGATTGGGAAAGGAAATGTTAAAGCAGGCGGTGCGTTATGCATTTGACGTCACGAAGGCGGATGCCGTACAGTTGATGGTCTTTTCCGAAAACGCAAGGGCTAGGAAATGCTATGAAGGAGTTGGTTTTACGGTAAGAAAAACGCAGGAGCGTGCATTTCAATTTAAGGACGAATCATGGGATAGGATAAACATGGTAATAGAGAAGACACCGTGATCATCGCGGTTTTGGCAGAATAAGTCAAAAGAAAGGAAAAACATGGGATACGAAGAGAACGCAAGATTAAATCATCGGAATGGAAGCAATTGCTCAGCCAGTCTGTTTAAGGCATTTGCTGATAAGCTGGGCATGTCAGCGGAAGAAGCGGCGCGGATCGCCCCGGCGCCAAGATCTGAAGGAGGAAAATGCGGAGGATTCCTGGCAGGCAAAAAGCTGTTGGAAATGATAAAGCCGGAAGCCGTGGAAGAATTTGAAAAACGTTTCCTGGAACAAAACGGTGATGATAAATGTGCAAGCTTGATCATGAAAAGAAGGCTGCAGGGGAAAAACTGCAATGACTTAGTAGGCGAGACCGCAAATATCATAGAATCAATATTATAATTTGATTACGCATAATCTTTGAATTAAAGAGGGCAAGGACGAAAAGTCGACGGATTGTTTTCTGATAAAAAGTTTTAACTAGGATGACGAACACTGTTTTATGCGAATAACAAAGAACAAATCTGAAACGAAAAAACTGAATTTCATATTGATCATAATTGCAGCGTGTTTCTGGGGCAGTATGGGAATCTTTGTCAGAAGACTTACCACGTTTGGGTTTGACTCGATCCAGATTGTGTCCATCAGGGTCACGCTGGCAGCATTGATTTTTAGCCTGCTCTTGCTGATCAGGGATCGGTCCGGATTTCGGATATCGTTGCGGGACGTTCCCCTGTTTCTCGGACTTGGTTTAGGAAGCATTCTGTTTTTTACGGTATGTTATTTTGCGGCAATCACGATCATGCCCTTATCTACCGCGGCGATCCTTTTATATACCTCACCGATCTGGATCACGTTAATGTCTGCACTGTTCTTTCATGAAAAAATGAATGGCAGGAAGGTGATGGCGCTGTTACTTGCGTTTGGAGGATGCGTGCTGGTATCGGGAATTTCCGGAGAGGGGATAACGTTTACGGGGCTGCTTCTGGGTCTTGGTTCCGGTATAGGATATGGATTATACAGCATATTGGGGACGGTGGCGCTGCGGAAGTATTCCCCGTATGTGGTTACGACGTATACTTTCCTGATCGCAGCCATGGGATCCTGGGTGATCTGCAAGCCGATGGACATGTTATCAAAGTTTGAAAAAGCGGATGATCTTACTGGACTGATATTTTTCTGTAGCCTGACGGCACTGGTAACGGCAGTGATCCCGTTCCTGGCGTATACGCTCGGCCTTCGCAGCGTGGAAGCTAGCAAAGCCGGAATCATAGCAACCATAGAACCCGTTGTGGCAACGCTGGTCGGGATCCTATGCTTTTCCGAGACGTTAACGATTCTCTCGGGGATGGGAATCGTTATGGTACTGGCTGCAGTCATCATTTTGAATATCAAGCAGAACACGTAATCCAAAAGGTTGGGAGCGGAACCGCAAGTATACGCATAAACCGACGTATGATGCTTTCAAGTATTGAGAGCAATTTTGGCTTTCTTTCGGAATAAAGGCCGTTCAGATTTGATTCAGTGGGAACAACTTTATTGAGGGATGATGCGCCTCTGGGGAGAGATAAAATGGACGTAGCATTATGCAATGACAAGGACTGGTTACAGTCCCAAGAAGCCTTTTCCATCTATGCTTCTTGCATGTATCAGCCGACGTATGATGCATTCAAGGATCGAATGAAAAGCTATGAGTCTGATGCATCAGTAATGATTTACGTATGCACGGAGCGTGGCGTCCGGATCGGAATACTGGTTTTGCATATGTCATGTGAGGAAGCAGAAATCATGGGAATTGCGGTTTCAGATCATTTTCGGAAGCGGGGCATTGGCAGACGCATGATACTCCAGGTGATGGAGCAGGAGAGATTCAAATGCATGAAAGCGCAGACGGACGATGACGCGATAGGGTTTTACCGCAGCTGCGGATTCCGTGATGAAATGACGATTGTAGAGTATCCGGACGGCAAGTCCGTCCGTTATAACTGTATTTTGCAATTAGAGGATTAGTCGGAAATGAATAACATACAAATTAGGACAATAACGTACGATGACATCCCGCTTATACGTAAAGCGGATCATGACGAATCGGTAAGTTTCGCCACATACCTTAGAAATAATTTAGAAAATCAAGAGAATAAGAGAGGATTCTAAGCGAGTAGCCATTGGTTTGACGTGAAGTTAGGAGGTGTAGACGTGACTAAGGAAGAGTACGTAAAAAGAATGAATGAAGAGCATGATTGGGCGCCGGGCTGGGATGCCATTGAGGGTGAGTTTGGCCGCTTATATCCAGGACAGGAACCAAAGCATTATGCGACGAATATGGTTTCCAGGGCAATGTTCGGCGGAGACGAATATCTTGACGGCTGCTCAATTTATGAGAATGCAAAAGGATATTATCATCTGGTGACGTTTGGGATGTCGGAGCTCTATACGGATGAAGAAGCATTCGGCGGGGAGTACAGTCGCTGGGGATATGAGATGACGATCAAGCTGAAGGAGGACAAAGCAGAGGACTGTCTGTGGGCAATAGACATGTTGTCCAATTTGGCCAGATACACGTACAAGTCAGAGCGTTTTTTTGATCCCGAGCAATTTGTTCAAGGAAATGGCGCGTCGTTACATATTGGCACGGAATCCCTCATCACGGCGTTGATCACCGTAGATGACACTACGGCGCAGGCGCAGAATACCGTTCACGGCAAGCTGGGATTTATCCAGTTTGTTGGAATTACGCAGGCGGAGCTGAACGCCATAAAAGAGGATCGCAGCAACCTGGCGAAACTCATAGAATTGATGAAACAAGATAATCCAGAGCTTATAACGGACATGAAGAGGACGAAATCCTATCTGTAATCGTCCGAAGCTTAAAAGGTGCGGAAAAATGCTTTTTATTCAATCATTAGATACGTATTATCATAAGCAGGAACGATCTTCGGAATATGCGCGGTTAAGAGTATTACCATCGCGACAGACTGAATGAAACGGCATTTATCCTTAAGAAAAATCAATATGGAAGGATCACGTACAACAACAGATACGTCGATCCGGACAGTCAGAATTGGTATTATGAATACAAACAACTTCTTGATCTAAGATAAAATGGCTCGCCCAATGCCGACTGGCATTTATGCCATAATTATCAGAATCCATTGAATGTGCTGCGAAGATCGAATCGGGAGGAAAGCAATATGTATGGAATTACAAGCATCATTGAGGGGTTGGCTTTCTAAGGCATGACTACGCTTAGCGCTGAACTATCATTTAAGGGGATAAAGCTTAATGGTATTTACTTTGTTTTTTACGTTTGCGAAAATTGGATTGTTCACCTTTGGCGGTGGATATGCCATGATTTCAATCATAGAGAATATTTGCGTAGAGCAAAAGAAATGGATCACACATGACGAAATGATGGACGTCACGGTGATCGCGGAATCTACGCCTGGACCTATAGCGATCAACTGTGCTACTTACGTTGGCTATAAGCAAAAGGGAATCTGGGGTGCCATGGCAGCCACTTTGGGAGTTGTATTGCCATCTTTTTTCATCATCTATCTGATTTCCGCTTTTTTGGATAATTTCCTGGAGATTACTTGGATCGCAAATGCATTTAAGGGAATAAGGATTGCAGTAGGATTACTAATTCTCGATGCAGGGATCAATATGCTCTTAAAGATGAAAAAGAGATTTGTCCCATGCACCATCATGGCATGCTCCTTCGTGGCAATGTTTTTGATTTGCATTTTTGCCTGGAGTTTCTCATCAGTATTTCTTATGTTGATTGCGGCAGTTGTCAGTTTAGTGATCTTTTTCATTCAAGGCGCGCCAGCCGGGAAGGGTGGTAAGAGCCGATGATTTACCTGGAACTTTTTGTTGGGTTTTTGACGGTAGGGTTATTCTCTTTTGGCGGTGCGTATGCAGCAATTCCATTGATTAGGGACGTGGTTCTTTCCTATGGATGGCTGGACGAAGATACGTTAATGAATATGGTTGCCATAAGCGAGAGTACGCCAGGCCCGATCATGGTCAACATGGCAACCTACGTGGGAAGCAGCAAAGCGGGAATTTGGGGAGGAGCATTGGCAACGTTTGCCGTCGTTCTGCCGGCATTTTTTATCATTTTACTGATCATGGTTCTTATGAGGAAGATGCTCGACAATAAGTACGTTCAGGCGATTTTCCGCGGACTTAAGCCATGCATTGCGGGAATCATTCTGGCTACGGGTTGTCACATGATCATAAAAAATGGCATCTCCCCTTTGCTTCAGCAAGCCATGGATTTCAGGGCGCCGATCATTTTCCTGATCTTGGCTTTATTGTATTTTGGTTTACGAGGAGTAAAGAAGAAAACCTCGCCGATCATGTTGATTGCTATTTCAGCTGTGCTAGGCATTGTCGCGTATGGAGCGTAGGGAGGAAACAATAATGGATAAGACGGCATTAAAGGCATTGTTAGATGACATGTCAACGGAAGAAAAGGTCATGCAGCTGGTACAGATCTCAGGCTCCGAGTATGAGGCGGATGCAGAGATTACCGGCGTTGAAAGAGGCCAGGTAAAAGACAGCGTAAAAAGACTTGCCGGGAGCACTTTGGGCATATGGGGGAATAAAAGGCTTAGGAAGATTCAGGAGCAGTACGTCTGGGAGCATCCTCATCATATTCCTCTCATGTTTATGCTTGACGTGATACATGGACATAAGACGGTTTTGCCCTGTCCCTTGGGTCAGGGAGCTACGTTTGATCCAGATGCGGTAAAGAAGGGCGCCGAAATGCAGGCGCGGGAGGCAGCTGCCGACGGCGTTCATGCCACTTTTTCTCCCATGGCGGATCTATGCAGGGATGCGAGATGGGGCAGGATCATGGAATCTACGGGCGAGGATAAGCTTTTGAATTCGCGCATGGCCTCAGCCATGGTTGAGGGCTATCAGGGGGATGATTTAAAAGACAATTCGCACATGGCGGCTTGCGTCAAGCATTTTGCGGCTTACGGCGCTGCCGAAGGCGGAAGGGATTATAACAACACCGAGCTTTCAGAGCATACCCTCAGGGAGTACTATCTTCGGGCCTACGGCGAAGCCATAAAGAAAAATCCGGCCATGGTCATGACTTCCTTTAACAGCATAAACGGCATTCCCGCGACTGGAAACCAGTTCTTAATGAAAAAGATATTAAGGGAAGAGTTTGGTTTTCAGGGAGTCTTGATCTCCGATTGGGGCGCCGTGGGAGAAATGATAAATCATGGATTTGCAGAGAACCAAAGAGATGCTGCGCTGAAAGGGATGATGGCGGGCGTGGACATTGACATGTGTTCCGGCTGCTATAGCGCGCATCTTGAGGAATTGGTGAACACGGGAGCCGTTTCCATGGAGATGCTAGACAATGCGGTTTGGCGGGTTCTCAACATGAAAAATGACCTGGGTCTCTTTGAAAATCCCTACAGGGGAATTACGATGGACGCAGGTCCTGCGGTAACTGAAGAAAGCAGGCGCCTGGCAAGGGAGATCGTTGCGGCCAGCCTCGTGCTTCTTGAAAACAAGGAAAAAACGCTGCCGCTTAGAAAAGAAAAGCATGCTTTTATCGGTCCCTATGCCAATACCAAAAAGCTTCAGAGTTCCTGGGCTTTTTCGGGAGAGGATGAGAACACCGTAACCGTGTGGGAAGCTGCTTCGGAGGCTCTTGAGGCAGAAAACGTAAGGCTTGCGGAAGGCTGTACCTTGCTGGATCAGGATACCATGACTGCGAGAGAGATCCGTCACGTGGATCACTGGCAGGAGAAAAATGACGAGCTCTTTGCAGAGGCCGTTCGCACGGCAGAGTGGGCGGATACCGTGATCCTGTGTCTCGGAGAAGACATTGCCCAAACTGGGGAAGCTGCGAGCAAGACGAGCATTCAGCTTCCTGCGGTGCAGATACGTCTGTTAAATGAGATCAAAAAGACGGGGAAAAAGATCGTAACGCTTGTGTTTACTGGGAGACCCCTTGAACTGATGGAAGTGCGGGAGCTTTCAGATGCGCTGATGATTTGCTGGCTGTCGGGTACCGAAGGCGGGCATGGCATTCTTGACGTCCTGACGGGAAAGGTTTCTCCTTCCGGAAGGTTGTCCGCAAGTTTTCCCTATACCGTTGGGCAGGAGCCCTTGCATTATGACGTATATCCCACGGGACGTCCCAAGCCGGAAAACGGGCCCGGACCGTTCACTTCAAGATATCTTGACTGTGAGAATGGAGCGCTCTATCCTTTCGGATACGGACTTTCCTATACTTCTTTTGAATATTCTGATCTGAAGCTGAGTGCGCAAGAGATGTCGGCGACGGAGACGATCACGGCTTCCGTGACCGTGAAAAATACCGGCGATAAGAAGGGAAGCGTGACCGTACAGCTTTACCTTAGGGACGTCACGGGTAGCCGCGTACGGCCTGTCAGGGAATTGGCAGATTTTAAGAAGATCTCCTTAGATCCCGGGGCAGAAGAGGAAGTGAGCTTCGTCATCCGTGAGGATATGCTGCGTTTTTGGACTGCGAACGAAAGATGGGAAAGTGAACCAGGAAAATTCCTTGTCTGGATTTGCAACGACAGCCGGGAAGGAAAGCCGCTGGAATTTCAATTGACGGAATGACTCACGCAGTTCTCAAGTTGGCCTGGATCTCGAAAGGGAAGATAAAGTGAAAACGTCCGAGAAATTTGGATTTCAGGATTTAGGGAAATCCGGCTCTGCCTGGGGCGGCGAAACCTGGCATGAAATGGAAGCGGTGATTCGGTAGTCACGTCCCGCGTACCGAAGGAGGGAATCTTATGATTGACGAGGCAGAATACGCGGCAAGACAAAATGAGCTGCAGAAGGGGATTTCCCTTTGTGACGGTTTTGACGCATCTGCGTTGAAAACTGCTGCGGGGGTAGATCTTGCATATTGGAAGAATGAGGAAGGGGAATTTGCGGTCTGCTGCATCGTAGTGATAGACGTCGTCACTCACAAAGTTATTGAAAAAAAGCATTTCAGCGGCAAGATCGAAGTTCCTTACGTGCCGGGATTTCTTGCCTTCAGAGAGCTTCCGCTTGTCATCGAGACGGCAAAGCTGCTTGAAACGCAGCCCGATATCTATGTCTTTGACGGAAACGGTTATCTTCATCCGCGTCACATGGGCATTGCGACTCATGCATCATTCTATTTAGACAAGCCAACTTTCGGTGTGGCAAAATCATATTTCCGCGTGGATAAGCAAACCGATTACGTTGAACCTGAGAATGAAGCCGGAAGTTATACGGATATCGTCATCGAGGGTGAGGTGTACGGGAGGGCGCTGAGAACTCATAAGGACGTCAGGCCAGTCTTTATCTCCGTGGGAAATCATATTTCACTTGAAACTGCCTGTTCCCTCGCACTGAAGCTGACCGACAAGGAGAGTCACGTTCCCGTGCCTACGCGTCTTGCTGACCTTGAAACACATATTGAGCGCGAGAAGGCAACTTTATCGAGGTTTCCATCTGAGCAAAAAGATTGAGCAAAAACGCGAGAGGCGGAAATCATACGTCAATGGTTATCCAAGAAGAAGGGAATAAATTATCAAAATTGGACGCCCATGGCGTATCGTTATAATACTTTCCAGGACATATTACGAGCTTATCTTTATTTAGCATTGCACCCCACCAGCTAAAGGTGGAGTTTGCGATGATTCCGCAATCACAATAAGACATTAACGCGAGATCGCTGATGGCAGTTTGATTTTCGTATTCTACAAAATTAAAATTCTCATATTCCGAAAAGTATTTACGGCACCATTCAACGTCATCAGAGAATACAAAAACGTTTACGGCATCAAAACGTTCTTTCGCTAATTCTATGGCTTTCTTATAATATTCCGTAGAACATAAGTCTACGTAATTATCATTTGACAAATAATCGCCTCTGCGTATGTGCATAAACAAGGATTTTTGCGCAGTTACTCTGTCCAGAAACGTTTTATCTGCGTACGGCGTCAAGTCTAATTCGTATTGTTTAAGGATTTCCTTGATCTCATTGTAATATGACGCGTTTTGCCAGTATCCGTTATAAAAAGGGTAATTAAATCCATGAGAGAAATTATCTTCATTACCCCATAACCGATTAGCCAGTTTCCGTAATTTCATCTTTCTGCATACTTTGTACAGAAAATCATGATTTATTTTGCTTTCCTTAAAACCGGAAAAATCAAAAACGAGATTTGCCTGAAAACCTTCATGAGCCCAGTGGGCTTTGTAGAAAGAAGTATCAAACTTAACGGATTTTCCTTGTTTTTCTCTTAGATACAGCATGAAAACAAATTGGAATAGCTGGTTTCCTAAACCAAAAGAGAACTCTACCGTACTCTGATTGAATAAGTGTTTCATGACACGTATTCCTTTCCATTACGAGATTACGTCCGATGCTATATTATATCATAATGGCAGGAACCTGCAAGAAAGAAAAAACGTGAATTCGGGTTTGTAGTGGAAACGAAAACAATAATGTGATATAATATACAGAAGGAGGGGCCCGGCCGAAGGCTGGGAAGATTCCTTCTGTTTCTGCAAGGGATTTGACTAGGAAATATGGTATAATATCCTAATCAGGTGGTATGCTTAGCGGTTCCTGGGCGCACGTCCGTCAGGAGATCGATAAGCGTGGAATAAAACATGGCAAGGGGAGGTATCATCATGGCATTTAAGAAATATGTTTTCGACGGAACCAAGAAATTTGTGATCGCGAAAGCTTCAACGGACGAAACGAGTCTTTGCAAGAATCGCAAGGATGCTGAAGCGAAGATGCAAAAGAACACCGAGGAAATTGACAAGCTACAGGAAAAGCTTTATGCCGAAAAGAAGGAAGGCGTGATCTTCCTGTTCCAGGCGATGGACGCTGCCGGAAAAGATGGCACGATCCGCGCCGTACTGTCCGCGCTTTCGCCGCATGGCGTGCATGAGGTTGCATTCAAGGCACCGAGCTCGGAGGAACTGGCTCATGATTATCTGTGGCGCGTAGCTTCGAAGACGCCTGCGAAGGGTGAGATCGCGATCTTTAACCGTTCCCATTATGAGGATGTTCTGATCGGGAAGGTGCGGGAACTCTACAAGTCACAGGCCAATGCGAGACGCATTGATCTCGATAAGGTGATCGTGAACCGCTATGAGGACATTAAGAACTTTGAAGAGTATCTGTACCGTAATAACGTACGCACGGTAAAGATTTTCCTGCACGTATCGAAGGACGAGCAGGCACGCCGGTTTCTGTCGCGCATTGAGGAGCCTGAAAAGAACTGGAAGTTTAGCGGCAGCGATTATGATGAGCGCAAGTATTGGAACCAGTATCAGGAGGCGTTTGAGAGTGCGATCAATGCGACGTCAACGACACATTGTCCTTGGTACGTTGTTCCCGCCGACCACAAGTGGTACATGCGTTACGTGGTTTCTGAGATCATTTTGGCAACGCTCAAGGAAATGGATCCCCGCTTCCCTGAGGTGACGGAGGAGCGCCTAGCAACGTTTGCAGGCTACAAGGAAGAGATCCTGAAGGAACTCCCTGAAGAGGCTAAGAATTCCAAGGATTCCAAGAAATCAAAAAACTCCAAGGAGTCAAAAAATCCTAAAGCATCAAAGGATTCAAAGGAATCCAAGAACTCAAAAGACTCAAAGGAATCCAAATGTTCAAAGGTTGCAAAGAATTCTAAGAATTCAAAGGATTCCAAGAAATCTCAAAAATAAAGTTTGCCATAGATCCCGGCGCATAATGCCGGGATCTTTTCACAAAAGAAAGAGGAAAAAGAGATGGGGAATCCTTGGAAGGACGTCCGCCTTTCAGATTATGAAAATCACATGAGCCTTGAAGGAATTGGGCAACTGCAGGAATTGAACTGCATTATGAAGGGACAGTTCAATGATTTTGCTGCTTCAAGCGCAATGGTTCTGGGAGTTGCAGGCGGAAACGGTCTGGAACACGTTGACGTTAAAAAGTACCGGCGCGTATGTGGCATAGACGTGAATGAGAGCTATCTGGAAAAAGCGAGAGAGCGTCATCGCGATCTTGACAATGTTTTGGAACTACAGTGTCTTGACGTGATAACGGATGCAAAACTCCTTCCTCAGGCAGAACTGTTGATCGCAGACTTGTTTGTGGAATACGTGGGTTATGAAGTGTTTCAGAATGCCATAAAGAGCGTGCGTCCCACGTACGTATCCTGTGTCATTCAGATCAACGAGGCAGATGGGTTTGTCTCAGATTCCCCGTATTTGCATGCATTTGATCGATTGCAGGAAGTGCATCATCAAATGGAGGGTGAGAAACTAACGGAATCGCTAAAGGCGATAGGATACGGATTAATTAACGTTAAGGAACATCCAATGCCAAACGGCAAGAAACTTATAAGATTGGACTATTCGAACATGAAAGCTTTAGTTATTAACTGCAGCCCGGTGCGCAATGGAGCGACGGCTGAAATCGTGAAGATCGCGGCAGAACAATTATCCGCGAAATATGACGTCAAAAGCATTTGCATCGACGATTACGTATTTGGTTTTTGCAGGGGATGCCGGGCATGCCATCATACGGCGAAATGCGTCATGAGTGATGCTGCCGTGATCCAGGGGATCCTAAAGGAATTTGACCAGGCAGACGTGATTATTTCGGTTGCCCCTTCCTATTGGGCCGACGTGCCGGGACAATTTAAGGCTTTTATTGACAGGTGCACGCCATGGTGCAATACGCACGAGCCGCATGCAACCATTCCATCCGGAAAAAAGGGTTATGCCATTGCTCTTAGGACTGGCCCTAATATGCCGGAATGCGAGAGGATCATTGGTAGCATTGAGCATTTTTACGGTCATCTTGAGATTGCGTGCGCAGGGCATTTGGGATTAACTTCCATCGAATACAAGGAGAACGTTGAGCCGAAAAAACAGGAAATTATTGCTTTCTGCAAAAACATATAAAGGATGATTGCCCAGTTTTCGTAAGGTGGAAAGCCAGGTTGGCAAACTCGAGATTTGTGGGGACGATTTGTTCCGTAAGTTGAGATTTGCCGAGCTGCCCAGGCCATGCAAAACGACTGTTACCGATATTTGTGCAACAAGGAATGGATGACGAGAACCATGTGTTGCATTGAAGATTCAAAAAGTTGACGGCAATGCTACAGGGGAAGCTAGTTAGAGCGCTGGTGTAGCTTGAAAGCTATAAAACAATAGATTTAACGGTATTTTATAGCTTGAATGTTAGCATAAAACACGGAATGCAGAGAGAAAAGCTATAAAAATCGTAGTTTTAGAAAGACTTATAGCCAGATTACGCCAGAAACCTAGAATAATCATGGAAAATGGCTATAAAAAGAACACAAAAGACTTGATTTATAGCTTTAATTATTTTATGGATTCACGTAAATCGAGAATTCCGGTTTGTCTGTGCGTTGCCATTCGCATTCCGCTGCGCGGTGCCATCTGCCAAATGCTGGAAGATTATTTAGGATTAACACATGATTGATACTGATTTAGATGAGGTTTTGAGAAGATTATGGATATCAGAGAAGTTACAACGGCAAGTGAAAAGCAGAGAATCACGCGGGAAATACTGGAGGCGTTGCCTGATTGGTTTGGAATCGAGGAATCAAGGGAAGAGTATATAAGAAAAAGTGCAGACTTGATATTCCATGCTGCGTTTGACAATGAACAGCCAGTTGGATTTATTTGCCTTAAGGAGACGGGAAAGGATACGGCGGAAATTTGTGTCATGGGGGTGCTGAAGGAATATCACCGAAAAGGTGTGGGCAGAGTTCTTTTCGAGGAAGCAAAGAATGCTGCCATACGGGAAGGGTACTCATTTCTTCAGGTAAAAACCGTTCAGATGGGAAAGTATGACGATTATGATGACACAAATCGTTTTTATCTTTCCATGGGATTTAAGGAGTTCGAAGTTTTTCCGATGCTTTGGGATGAATGGAATCCATGCCAGGTCTATGTTATGTCACTTGTACTTTAATTATGTACCATCATTTTTGACGCAGGAGATTCCGTAAAAGGATTGTAAGACACAAGAGATTATGATAATTAGTGACGGTGAATTGGCGCTGATTGTGCCATCCAAAGAACTGAAAGAGGAAGCATTACGATACAAAGAGGAGCATTTTGCCAATGGAGACATGCAGGTGCATGGGAGCGGCGGACTGGCGTATTATGATGACTATGACGCGTGGCTGAAGCATATTGATGCCATAAGGAAAATGCAGGCGGATGTTGACGTTAAGACAAGTACGTTCTTTTCCAGGCGCCTTTCAGACGGTAAACTGATCGGATGTGTCAAGATTCATCATACGTTAAATGATGAGATCAGGAATGGCGGGCACGTTGCATATGGAATCAGACCTTCTGAGCGGGGTAAGGGATATGGCACAAAACAATTAAAGCTTATCCTGGAGTTCGCAAAACGGGAAGGAATGGGACAGGTGATCGTGGCTTGCGATAAAGATAACGTTGCTTCTGCAAAGACTGCCATGAGCTGCGGAGGCGTCCTGCTGAAGGAATTCAATGAGGATGGCATAATAAAACAACACTATTTCTTCGAGATGAAAAAGGTTTTGTGCGTTGGCTTTAAGGGAAAGAATAATTTCTCGTATGTTTTGACGGCGAGTATGCCCAGCAAGCACTTGTTTCTGACGAATTCACATGGCGGACTGAAGAAGGACATGAATTCCGTCAGCGGGGAATATGATCCTGTGATTATGTTTGGCGTAGATAAAACATTAACGTCAACGGTGAGGATCGAAAAAGTTGCTGTTTGGGATGGAAAAAGGCTTGTTTCCAATCTAAAGCTGGAAAGGCTTAAGGATTCGCTTGGCGCCGCCGGAATACAGGCTGTAATTTCTGAAAATCCAACGGCATATCTTTGTAACGATGCGTATTGGCAAGCGCTCCATAAGTTTTCCGGAAAAGCAGTTTTTATTCACGTACCGACGATGCGGCACGCGGATGAAGTTTTCGAGGAGAAAGTAAGACGGGCCTTATCAACGTGGTTAGAGAAATGGTAGCAAAAGAAAGGGACTGGATTCTCCAGTCTCTTTTGTTTTGTAATGTTTTATGGTATTGACAGGAATGGAAAAAGATGTTATAAATAAAAACGATAACATTGTCGTTTTTATTTTCGGGAGACAAATCATGCCAAAAGTAAACGAAGAGTATTTGGTGGAAAAGAGGAAAGAGATCTTAAATGCCGCCTTTGAAGTATGCAAGAGGAAACCGGCATATGACGTAACGATGTCAGACGTTGTGGCGGAAACAGGGATGAGCCAGGGCGGCGTTTATAAGTATTTTAATAATATCTATTCCGTCTATGCCGCGCTGATCGATGACGCCAATCAGATGGGAAATCAAATCGAAAAAATTGACAAGATCATGGACTCGAAGGCAAAGCCGGAGGTCAAGCTTCAAAAGCTCTTTGCGATATCCGAAAGCTTCTTTTCGGACATGTTACTTAGTTATAATAAGATTCTGTTTGAGCTGGGTACTTTTTGCATTCAAAATCCTGAATGTGATAAAAAGATCAATGGAGAAACAAAGGCAAAACCTGTTTTCCCATACTTGGCCAATCGCGTGGCGGAGCTTATCGTCACGCAAACGGAAGCAGGATATTTCAAGCCCGTGGTTCCCGTGCAGGATTTGATGAATTACGTCGTATCGTCATTTGACGGGATCATCAGGGACGTAACGCTGAATAAATGTTACGGCGTAAAGACGGATGACGTGAATTCTTTGGATGAAAAGAAACTAATTCACTGTCTGTGCTTAAGCACGTTGAAACTCTTGGGAAAGTAAGGTACCTCGCCAGCGCAGGAATGGGAAAGGATGAACAATGGGAAAAGTAATCAGAATCTTGGTTTTCACAGTTTTCGCTTTCTTTGCAATGCTGTTTATGGGTTGTGGAAATGCGGATGAGGTGACGAATTATACGATTGTCTATTCCGACAATGATGTGTTGGAGTATGTCAATCATGGAAAGAATACGGACGAAAAAACAATTTATGAACTGGGATCTAACGGCAAGACGGTGGCTGCTTACGCGGCGCTGGCAATGGTCGAAGAAGGAATATTGTCTCTGGATGAGAAAATAGCGTCTTATCTGGATGCCGATCTGATGACTAACGATGAAAGATTAAAGGAAATCACTCTGAGACAATTGCTGTGCCATACTGCCGGTTTTTCTCCCAGCTATGAACTTGGCGTGGATAAAAAGATCTACAGTGATCCCGGGGCGGAGTTTCGCTATTCGGGAGTAGGGTATATATACCTTCAAAACATTATAGAGAATGCTAGTAATATGTCCGTGGAACAGGCGGCGGAAAAATACGTGTTTGAACCGCTCGGAATGAAAAGTAGCACGTTTGAAAGCGCGAAAACCATCACGCCGCATATGAATCTGGGAAACGCCGTACTTTATGCGCTGGCAGTTTTCGCGGCGGCATTCTTAGTGCTGTCAGTCCTTGCGCTCGTCATAGGCTGGATCTCCAAATTTAAAGTATACAAATTCATGCATGCGTTTCCCGTTTGTTTCCTCTTGGCCGGAGTGATCAATGCGGTGGTTTTACTGGTTGTTTTGGCAAATTTGTCTAAAGTATGTTTTCTCTTTTTAGCTTGCTTTGTGATCATGGGAATCCTGTTGTTTGTAACCAGAAAAAAAGCATCTTTATTTTACTCGGTTGCACCTTTGTTTTTATTGCTCGTGATCCTTCTCGGATCTGTTATCCCCGCAACCATTCCAGTGACCAATGATCTGGTACGCGGAAAGGCGAACGTTGCATACTCTTTCAAATCAAACGGCGAAGACATGGCTTTATTCTGTAAGGCTTTGATGGGAAAAATGAAAGAAGAGGATAGCGCTTTTCGTGATATGTTTTTGCCAAACGTGAAGATTGATGACAGGAATTCGTGGGGCTTGGGCATTGCGATGGAATATGCCGGCGAATTCCAAACGACCTATTGGCATTCCGGAATCAATCCGGGTTTTCAAAGCCTTTACGTTTTGTATCCTGAAGAGAATAAATACGTTGTCGTTATGACAAACAGCGACAGGGGATTGGATTTCGCTAAATACGTCGCGCGTTCCTTCCTTGGCGTTACGTGTGATTGGGACATAAAAAGATAGAGTTCGATTAGAAGCATTCTTGAGGTTGAATTACCTTCGGCCGTTTGATATGATCATGGCTGTGGGGGAAAGGAGTTGAGAGAATGATTGAAAGAATGGATGATTTTTTTACGGCCCGGGTTGAGGGCTATGATGAACACATGAGAACTTACGTTGAGGGAGACTCCGCGTTTTATGAGTATACCGCAATGTTGCTTCCGAAGGCGGAAGGGGCCTGCGTGCTTGACCTGGGCTGCGGAACGGGGTTGGAACTGGAAGCGTATTTTAAGGTGAATCCTAACGCAAGAGTTACGGGAATTGACCTGACGGAGGCAATGCTGAATGCTCTCAAGAATAAATTTCCTGAAAAAGAAATGAATCTGATCCAGGGGTCCTATTTTGACGTTCCGCTTGGCGAAGAGATTTATGATGCGGCCGTTTCCGTTGAGTCACTACATCATTTCACGGCAGAAAAGAAATTATCTTTATACAAGAAATTGCGCGTAGCATTAAAAAAGCAGGGGGCTTTCGTCCTAACGGATTATTTCGCGGAATCAGTAGAAGAGGAGAAGGAATATTTCCAAGAGTTGAAAAGGATCAAGCAGGAACAGGGCATTGCGGACGACGAATTCTATCACTATGACACGCCCTTGACGGCTGAGCATGAAATGGCCGTGCTGCGGGAGGCGGGCTTCCCGGAAGTGCGTCTGGAAAAAGTGTGGGGGAGTACGTGTACCGTGGTGGCAGTCAAGTAACCAACTTTTTCTAAAAAAGTATTAAGATTTAAGGAAAGCGGGCATCGAACATAGACGATGCCCGTTTTTTGTGCTATAATAGTGCGGAAATGATTGAATGCATGAAATTTGAGGGGATTGACTTATATGAAACGTACTGGAAAGATTGTTTTGGCATTGATCGGAGTAGTGGCAGCGCTGGGAGCATGTTTTGTGCTGCTTAGTTTTCTGTTCCCGGAAATGCTTGGAAAGGATGAAGAGGAAACACCGGTTATCGCGGTTGAAGTGATAAGCGAAGAGGATTTAGAAGTGGCACGCCGGCAGACGGAGGAACCTTCCGTGATCACGGTGGGAGAAGCAACACCGGAGCCAACCGTAGAGCCGACTCCGGAACCTACGCCGGAACCGACTCCGGAATCCACCCCGGAACCAACGCCTACGCCCACGCCAAAGCCGACACCTACGCCGACTCCTACGGCAACGCCTACGCCGGAGCCTACGCAGACGCCGGCGCAAAGTACGGAGGGAGATGCAGGTCTGGTGGATCGCTACGCGCCAGTATTCCTGACAGAGAAAGCAGCTTCGATCAAAGTGGGAGGAACTTTTGACGTTCATAAGTACGTGGGTTATGCCGATGACGTTGACAGGGACGTGGCGATCGACGTGTCGGGAACCGTGGATACTTCCAAGGCAGGTACTTATCCCGTGAAGATCACGCTGACCGATGATGCGGGGCATCAGTCATCCAAGACAATCAACGTGAAGGTGGTGGAACCCTCTTCGTCAGGTGGTTCCGGAAGCAGCGGAGGCGGCGGAAAGAAAGAGGAGTTCGCTGATTTTGTCAAGAATTACAAAACGGATGGGACTCTCCTGGGAATTGACGTATCCAGATGGCAGGAAAACATCGATTTCAACAAGGTTAAGGCAGCTGGATGTGAATTCGTCATCATAAGGCTTGGCGGTTATGACAATGGTGAGCACTACACGGACAAGTACTATAAGGCTAACATTGCCAATGCCAAGGCAGCAGGCTTAAAGGTTGGCATCTACTGGCACGCGGAGGAGAGCAGCAGGGAAGAAGTCAAGGCAAGCGTAAACTATCTGCTGGGCGTTCTCGGCGAAAATACGCTGGATTTCCCGATCGCGTATGACTGGGAGGATTACATCAACTTTGAAAAGTATAACATGAATCTCCGGGATCTGACGGAATGCTTTTACGCCTTCGCCGAGGAAGTGCAGGCAAGGGGCTACGCCGTTTGCCTGTATGGAAGCAAGAACTCTCATATGAACATTTGGCAGAATGACCGGAAGTACCCAGAGTGGCTTGCTCATTATACCTCTGCAACGAACTATGATGGAGATTATTACATGTGGCAACATTCCTCCACGGGTAAGATCGACGGAATCAATGGGGACGTGGATCTTGACGTTCTGTACGTCGACAAGTGGAAGAAGGTCATGGGACAATAAGAAAAGAAATGTCTTAATAAGGCGGGGGAGCGACGAAACGTGGTTCCCTCGTTTCCTTTTGCGGCAAAGACTATGCAAGGGAATCATGGATGACAAAGGGCCGGTTTCCTGTTATAATGATATGCAGCGCGAGTTTTCATAAAGACAAAACAGAAAGAACGGCAGGGGAAAATGATGAAATGGAAGAGAGGAATTGCACTGGGATTAGCCGTTGCATTAACGGTGGGAATGACTGCGTGCAATACGGCAAAAAGCAGCGATGAGACGTCTCAGGGGATCCAGGGCACAAAGATAAGCTCTGACGGTACAACGCCGCAGGAGCAGGTGGATTTATCTTATCAATCCAAATTTACGACTTTGGCATCAAAAGAGGATGGCATTTCGCACGTTAGAATTGAAGGTGATAAAATATATGAGATCAGCGTTGAGGCTGGAAGCGCAGGAACGCTTTGGGAACAAACCTGTTCCGCAGGTGAAGCCGGTGACAGAAATCAGTTAATGAAGTTTAACGCACGGGGAGCCATAGAGCTGTTTTTTGTCGATGCTTCGGGAAATCTGTATTTGGTCATGGCTGATTCCCAAAACGGTGAGAACGAAGACGCGTACGCGGGAACTAAGAGTTATCGGCTTACAAAATTTGACGTGAATGGGAATCTGGCGTATGAACAGATGATCGACCAGGGTGATCTGGATGTCTTTTACCCGGGATATTTGGTGGCAGACGGGAAAGGAAGAACATACCTCGGATCCATGGACGCGGTATTCCGTTTTGACGAAGAAGGCCGTCAAAAGGGATCGGTTTTTGCAAGCAAAAGTAGATTTAGCGGTTTCTGCTTAAATCAGAATGACAATTTATATTGCGTTAACGTGCAATATGAAGACAATGATGACGTGCAGCTTTTGGAATATGCTTTTGAATCAGAGCAGCCGGTCAATGCGTACAAGAACTTTATTAACGTTGATGGCCCTGGCGTGGTCGAGGCAGGAGATTTGTTATATGCGATCAGCTCTGGTTCGATTTGCACCTATTCCATCAAAAACGAAGGGATCATAAATCAGATTACGCTTCTGAATTGCGGCATCGAAACAAATTCCGTCGTAAGCTTTGGCATGGCTGGCGAAGAATTTTATCTTGCCCTGTGTGATTCGCAAAGCGCAGTATGGCCTAAGCAGAGTCAGCAAAATGAATATGAACTTGCCTGTATTGGAAGGGCAGATTCGTCTGAGGTACAACAAAAACAGGTGATCACGTTTGGTGCTCCGATCGCTGGATCGGTGCTTCAGGAGCGGATCCTTGAATTGAACAAAAAAAGCGATAAATATCGCATTGTCGTGAAAACCTATTACAGTGAGGCAGAGGGCTTTAAAGAGGGCGGATTTGAGGAAGCCGTTGAGCGATTCCGGATGGACGTCATGACTGGTAACTGTCCCGATATCATTGATTTCCACTTTTTGGATCCAGGACCATTGTTTGATAAGGGGGTCATGGAGGATTTATACCCATGGCTGGAGAAGAGTGAGCGCATTTCAAAGGATTTTTTTGTAGACGGAATATTGGATAAGATGGCATGGCATGGGAAACTGTATTGCATTCAGGATGGATTCTCGTTGGATACCATGATTGGAAAAACAAACGTCGTTGGAAGTAAGAGCGGGTGGTCCGTTTCAGATCTGCTGGCTGCCGCAAAGGAGCATCCTGGCATGAAACTGATGGATGGGTATACGAAATCCATGTTTCTTGAAGCAATGCTCTCCATGAACACAGATCAGTATATCGATTTTGCAACCGGAACGTGTCATTTTGATTCCAGTGAGTTTAAGGCTGTTTTGGAGCTTGCCGGGAAGCTGGAAGACGAAATTAAATATGAGGGTTTGGTAAGTGACGGTACGGCAGACAGAATGCACGGTGAAAAGACGATGCTTTGTCCATACAGAATAGCGAATTTTAGTGATTATGCGATAATGGAGTTGCTGTATGGAGAAGGGGAATTCACGAGCGTAGGATATCCTTCGGGCAAAGGAAACGGTTGTCTTATTTTGACAGCCGGAGGCGTTGGGATTTCAGCGCTTTCCGATCACAAAGAAGCAGCGTGGGCCTTTATGGAGGACTATATTATGCTTTTGGATGAGGAGCAGGAATCGTATGCGTTTCCCGTCACTCGCGGAAAATATGAAAGAGATAAGGAATATGCGTCGGAGTTTCATTACTTAACGGATGAAAACGGAGAAGTGATGCTCGATGGAAGAGGGAATCCCATCAAAAGGCCTGGTGGTCCGGCAGCAATTACGGATGGCATGGTACTGGATCCGGATCCGCTTACGGAGCAGCAGGCGAAAAAAATAGAAAACCTGATCAAAAATGGCATCAGCACGTATGAAATGATGGATGATGAGATTTTTATGATCATTGAAGAGGAAGCGCAGTCTTATTTTGCAGGTGCAAAATCCGTTGATGAAGTCGCAGACGTCATTCAAAAACGCGTTAGTCTTTACGTGATGGAAAACTGACCGGGACTGGAAAACTAACGGAAAAATAAGGAATCAGAGCAGTTGTTGGCATCTTGGTATGGGGTTACGTACCGCTTGGCAATGAACCTATTGCAACTGCAAAAATGATCACGTATGATGTGTCCATAACAACCAAACAAAAACTTTTGAGGAGGTAAATGGACATGTTAAAACAAGCGGAATCAATCAACGGATTAAATGAATTAAACGTACTAAAACAAGAAGCACAGAAACTGCAAGGGAAGGGATTGCCGTACATGATGGCGTCGGTGGTGATCTGGTCACTGATCTGTCTGTTAAACTGCATGAACCTAAGCGTGATCTGGGTAAATCAGTTCACTTTTATGACGACCTGTCTTTTGTTGCCGCTGGCTTGGATCTTTTCAAAACTGATCGGCGCGGACATTTTCCGGAAGACGTCGAATCCTATCAGCAAACTTGCTTTTCTGTGTACCATGAATCAAAATCTCTATCTGCTCATTGTCATGTGGGCATGCAGCAAAGCGCCTGAAGCGATGATCATGTTGTTCGCCATCGTTTTTGGAGCACATCTCTTACCCTTTAGCTGGGCATATGAAAACAAGGCTTACGTGGTGATTCCAATTATGGAGACCATCGGGGCGTTGGGGCTCGGATGCATTTTTGGCAACCGGATCATGACTGCTTTCATGATCATCATGCAGCTCGTGCTGTGTATTATTTTATACGTTGACGTAAGAAAGGCAAATTGGAAAATTGAAAGTCGAAATTAATAAGGACCAGACAATTGAATCAACGTTTGTGGAGATCCACTGCAGGGAAGTCACGGAGGAGGTTTCGAAACTGGAGCGATACGTAAGGCGGTACAAGTCTTTTCTGCCGGCGACGGCAGACGGCGAGACGGTAAACGTTGCACTGGACGACGTGCTCTACGTTGAGTCCGTCGACAAGAGAACCTACGTCTACACGGAAAACAAGGTTCTCATGACGGACAAAAGGCTCTATGAGTTCGAGGACACGTTGGATAAGCGGGACTTTTTCCGGTGTTCTAAATCCACGATTTTGAATCTCGGGAAAGTGACGAAACTCAAGCCGGAGATCACCAGAAATATTTTGGCGACGCTCTGCAATGGGGAGACCATCGTTGTGTCCAGAAGGTATGCAACGGAGCTGAAAAAGCTTCTCGGTATAGAAAGATAGGTGAAGATTATGAAAGAAATATTATGCAATTTACGCGATGCCATCGCATATAGCTTTACTTGGCTGGTCATCTGCGTGATCGCCGCAACGTTGTGCGGAGGAAATGAGACGATCAGGGTGAGCTTTTTGTTAAAGCTTCTGGCACTTTGCGCCTGGGGAGCAGTCAGCCTGGTGGTGAGCTTTCGCATCCCTAAGATCAGGAATAAGGGATTTATGTTCTCGCTGACTTGCTTTTACGCGTTGTTCCTTCCCGTGGAGATTTTCCTTTTCTACGCGATGGGCATTTTCCAGGGCAGCGGCAACCTGTTCTTATGGCTCCTTTTTGCGGGCATCATTGTTGCAACGTACGTGATCTCCATGCTCATTGACGTCATTATCATGAAACGCAGGGCCATCGCTTACACTTCAAAGCTCGAAGAGTACAAGAAACGCTAAGGATACTTATTGAATCAGGGCGACAGTGACTTTTGTCATTGCCGCCTGTTTTTTTGTGACGAACATCCTATGGAAGTTTTGCGGAAAATCCCGTAGTATGGTAGTTGAGAAGAAGGTAACGTTATTGCGAAAATTGTAGGTATTTTTGGAATATTATGTTATAATATGATGGACTAATTTCATTCAGCAAGATGAGGATATACGTATGCTAAACACAATACTAATGATGTACGTGACCTTGATGCCTGCAATCCTTGCAGGGATTGCAAACATGGCATGGTGCAAGTCTAATCTCCTTAAGGTCGCAAAGGTCCCCATGGATGGAGGGAAGAATTTCCTTGATGGAAAGAGGATCTTCGGTGATAACAAAACCTGGAAAGGTTTTTTGGGATATTTGTTTTTGAACGTGATCTTTTCGACGCTCTGGGGTTTTGCATGCGGCGCAGGCGGATTTGAGCATTTGAATTTCTTTTACGTAAACCATGAGAATGCAATGGGGTTTAATCTGCTTACGGGAGCGCTTTTGGGTCTTGGCTATGCCTTGTTTGAACTGCCAAACAGTTTTTTGAAAAGGCGGCTGGACGTGGAACCGGGAAAGAGCATCTCGGGATTTTGGAAGGGCTTCTTTGTATTTTTGGATCAAGCGGATTCGGTATTTGGATGTGCGCTTGTGGTTTGGTTTTTTTATGATCTTGGACTGTGGAAGTATTTGCTTTACGTGGTTGTTGGCGCGGCCACGCATTTGTTGTTAAACATGCTGCTATACTTTATGCACCTTAGAAAGAACATGTTCTGATGAGACGGAGGGCGGAAAATGATCATTCAACTCAGTAAGGAAACGGAAAACGAGGAGAAACTCGGCAATAAGGGAAAGTTCCTTTTGCAAATGAAAAAGCAGGGATTTCGCGTGCCGGGAGGCTTTATCCTGGACAGCGACGTTTATGACGAGACCATAGCGGAAAACGGGCTGGAGGAGCAGATAAACCAGCTGCTGGAAGGCTTGACGGCGGAGAACGTCAGCGAAAGGTCAAAGGAGTTGCAGGCGCTCCTTAATGACGCTAAGCTTCCGGATAACGTCTTAAAGATCATGGACGCGTATGCGGACGCGGACAAGCTTTATGCGGTCAGAAGCAGTGGCAGTAAGGAAGACCTTGCGGGGTATTCCTTTGCGGGACAGTATGATACTTTTTTGAACGTGCCGAAGGAGGAACTTGCGAAGCGGGTAACGGCATGTTACGCCTCCGCGTTTGGGGAGCGAGTGCTTCAGTATTTGCTTGGGAATGGCGTTTCGGCAGAAGACTTAAAGATGTCGGTAGTCGTTCAGAAAATGGTGGATGCGGAATACAGCGGCATCTGCTTTACGCTGAATCCTGCCACCGGAAATGACAAGGAGATGCTGATCGAAGTGTCGGAAGGGCTTGGCGAAAACCTCGTCAGCGGAAAGACGGCGCCGGAGCAGTATTTTTATAATTGGTATGAAGGAAAAGAAGTGAACAGAAAGGAGTCCAACAAATTCCTTTCCGTGGAAGAAGTGGACCAGTTCGCGAAGACGTTTGCGGAGATCCAGCAATTCTTTGGATATCCCTGTGACGTGGAGTTTGCCATTGCAGATGGAAAGCTCTATATTTTACAGGCCCGGGAGATCACGAAGATCCGGTATGGCGGGATCAAGGACATGTGGACCACGGCGGACTTTAAGGATGGCGGCGTATCCGCGACGGTCTGCACGCCTTACATGTGGAGCCTTTATGAGTACATTTGGGAGTTCTCCCTGCGGGAGTTCATCGTAACGTCAAAGCTTTTGAAGGATGAAGAGCTTCCGAAGAAGCTTGGGGAAATGTTCTACGGCCGGCCCTATTGGAACATGTCTGCCGTAAAGAAAACCATGAGCCAAGTGATCGGATACAAGGAACGTGAATTTGACAATGAATATGGCATTGTTGGTGATTATGAGGGAGACGGTGACGTCACGAAATTAACGCCGGCGTCCCTGGTGAAAATGGCCCGCGTCGTTGTGCGCCAGAGCCAGATCCTCCGTCACAGACGCAATAATGCGCAAAGATACAAGGAAGAACTTTTGGAGCGTTATTACTCCTACAAAAAGCGCTATGACCTTTGCCAGTTCCAGAATCTTGAACAGGATTATTACAGACTGACAAAGAAGACTTATCGGAAGAGCGAGACAACGTATTTCTGGCAGATCTTTATCAATACGATTCATCAGTCCCTGTATAAGGATAGCTTGCTGAAGTACGTATCAGAGAGTGATTACCTGACGCTTCTTGGAAGCATTGACAATATCTCACATTTGTTGCCCTTCTATGAGATTTGGGACGTAACGAGAACCATCCGGAAGGATGAGGAAGCTAAGGCATTTTGGCAGGAAAATGATGCGGAGGTGATCGCAGCGGCGTTGGATCAAGATGCGCATTGCATGCCGGAAGTCAAGGAGATCCTGTGCAAGTACGGATACCATTCCGACAAGGAATTGGACGTGACCTATCCCTGCTATTATGAGGAACCGGCCGTTTTTGTGCGGATGGTGAAGGACATGGCGGAGTTGGATGATTCCTTCTCGCCATATGAAGACAAAAACAGCGGAAAGAAAAAGACGGAAGAGGTTCTTCGCGGGATCGAGGCGAAGGTTTCCAAAGCGACGTACCGTAAGATCTGTAAAAAGGTGGAAGGCATGCGCGACATGCTTTGGTGGCGCGAGGAATTCCGCGACGTCTCCACGAGATTTTATTATCTGATCAGAGTCTATACGGTCGCACTTGCCAAGAAGCTAGAGACAGACGGCACATTGGAGAAATGGGATGACGTATGGTTCTTGAAGGTTGGGGCGATCTGGGATTTCCTGGATGGGAAGCTTATTGCGGATGACCTTCGCGGGATGATCGCAAAGAACCGTTATTACTATCAGGCGTACAGGAATTTCATCAGTGAGAATGAGATTGGCACAAAGGTCGTAAAGGCCGAAGATAAGAATACTGGAAATGCTGCGATCAGAGGATTGGGAGCGAATAACGGAACCGTGACAGGCGTTGCCCGCGTGATCGAGGATTTTACGCAGATTGACAGGCTGAGGGAAGGCGATATTCTTGTGACAAAATTCACGGATACCGGTTGGACCTCGAAATTTGCGATCCTCTCCGGAATCGTGACGGAATATGGCGGAATCCTTTGCCACGCGGCTATCGTATCGAGGGAATACGGTATTCCGGCAATCGTGTGCTGCAAGGATGCCATGAAAAAGATCAAGGATGGACAGATCATTACGATTGACGGCGGAACCGGCATCGTGACGATCAAGGAGTAAGAGGAAACGTGACGCGGAAATGCGTTAAATAATGTTGTGAGGTCGGTTGCATGAGGATTTATGATCGGCAGACAAAGAAATACGTGGAGATCGAACAGTTTGGACAGGGAGCGCTGCAGTTTCTGTATGGATGCGCCGCAGGAAGAGTGTTGCTAAAACTTGCAGTCTCTCCCTTTGCGTCAAACCTCTACGGATGGTGGAACGGCAGAAGGGCAAGCGCGAAAAAGATTCCTGCCTTCGTTGCAAAGAATGGCATTCGCATGGAAGACTTTGAAGACAGGGAGTATCAATCCTTCAATGATTTCTTTACGCGAAAGCTCCGGCCGGGTGCCAGACACATTGAGACGGATCCCTCCGCGTTGATCTCCCCTGCGGACGCAAAGCTCCTGGCATATCCCGTGGACGAGGAGACGCGCGTTTTTGTAAAGGGCAGGACGTATACCTTGGAGGAATTGACCGGAGGCCGTTTGGAGCTTTCGGATTATGCCGGCGGAACCTGCTTGGTCTATCGCCTTTGCATGGAGGATTATCACAGGTATTGTTTTATTGATGATGGCAGGTTGAGAAAGCGGTGGCGGATCAGGGGAAAGCTCCACACCGTCAGTCCTTTGTCGAAGGATTATAAGATCTACAAGGAAAACAGCAGAGTCGTGAATCTCATGGTGACAAAAAGCTTTGGGGAAATGATCCAGATCGAGGTCGGGGCATTGCTTGTGGGAAGGATCAAGAATCGACAGGTGAAGTGCTTCAAGAGGGGAGAAGAAAAGGGATACTTTGAACCCGGCGGCTCCACCATTTTGCAGATCTTCAGGCCGGGCAGCATCGTCCTGGATGATGATATTCTGGAACAGAGCAAAAAACAGACGGAGACCAAGGTCCTGTTTGGGGAAAGAGTAGGAGAAATAAATGCTTGGTAGATGGCGGATTTATCTGAAGGAGCGATATCCGCTCCTGGCACGGTTGGTGCTGGGACTGATCGTGTTTTTGGAGATTCATTTTATTATCTTGTTAAACGAAGGAGTGACGGATTTCCGAATTGGAATTCAGGAGGTCGTTGGCGCATACACGGTATTTGCCTTTTTGCTATGGCTTCGGATTGCCGATGACTTAAAGGATTTCGAGACGGACAAGAAATTGTTTCCGGACAGGCCGCTTGCAAGGGGAGCCGTACAAAAGAAGGACGTGATGATCCTGTGCACGATCGTGCAGGCGATCGCGGTCATACTGAACGCTGTGTTTATGAACAATCTTATTTTCTTTGGAATTCTGTATTTTTACGGATATCTGATGAGCAAGTGGTTCTTCCAGCGGGCGAAGATACAGCCAAGCCTTCCGCTTGCGCTGGTGACGCACAATCCGGTGCAGATGTTTGTGAACCTTTACATTATCTCGTTTACCGTGATCAAATATGACCTGCCGCCGATCACGCTGACGACGGTCATGACGCTGTGGACGCTGTACTTCCCCGCACTTATCTGGGAGGTATCCCGTAAGATCAAGGCGCCAAAGGACGAGAATGATTATACGACCTATTCCAAGCTCTTTGGATATAAGAAATCAACGCGTTTTGTATTGATCCTGACGCTCATGGACATTGTCACGAATATTATCTTGGTATTCCGTTTGAATAAGATATCCATTGCGGTTTTAATCTGTCTGGTTTCCTGGATGACTTGGAAATTCATTCAGTTCATGAAGGACCCGGAGCAGTTCAAGATCGTGGACAAGGTGGAGAGATACACGTATCTGCAGGAGTCAACGATGCTTCTTACGATCGTGGTATTCCTGTTGGTGGGAAGGATATAGTTTGCGATGTATGGCAATAAGATCGACAATCTGATCAAGATGCGCGAACAGGGCTTGCCGGTTCCGGAGTTTCACGTTCTTCGCTTTGGGGATCTGGTGGACGAAGGTGCATGGCAAAGTGAGTTCACAAAGGCGCATGGCAAAATCACGGATCTGGATAAATTGCATGCCTGCCTGAAAACAGGATGGGAGAAGACGGTGCGGGCCGTCGCGGATGATGCGGCTGGGCCGTTTGCGGTAAGGAGCTCCTGCAACCTGGAGGATGGCGAGAAATACAGCTTTGCCGGACAGTTTGCCACGTATCTGAACGTGCCGCGGGAGGAGCTTCCGCAGAAAGTGCTTCAGTGCCTTGAATCCTTGCTTCAGGAAAGCGTTTTAAAATACCTGGAACAATCCGGGAGCGACGCATCGGATCTTCAGATGAACGTTTTGGTGCAAGACATGGTGCAGGCAGACCGGGCGGGCGTGCTTTTTACGGCGAATCCGCAGGGTATTTTGAATGAGAGAGTGATCGCGGTCGGGAGGGGCCTTGGTGAGGGCGTTGTCTCAGGCGGCGCGAACGTCACGACGTATTATTATCACAAAACGGACCGGCTGTATTATTACGAAGGCGCGGAGGATTTGCTTTCGGCCAAAGAGGTCGAGGAGCTGATCCAAATCGCGGAGCGTTTGGAGGAATTGTTTGGAGATTACCTGGATGTGGAATTTGCCATCCAAGACGGAAAGTTTTCCATTTTGCAAGTGCGAAAGATCACAACGATCCAAGCGGACCGTCCGGTGATCCTGGATAACAGCAATATCGTTGAGAGCTATCCGGGACTGTCGCTTCCGCTGACGATCTCCTTTGTCGAGATGGTTTACGGCGGCGTGTTTAAGGGCGTTAGCCGCCGCGTTCTGAAGAATGAAAAAGAACTGAGGAAGCATGAGGACGTGTTTTATCACATGGTGGGACACGCCAATGGCAGGGTATATTATAAGATCAGCAATTGGTATACGGTGCTGAAATTTTTGCCAATGCACGAGAAGATCATTCCCGTATGGCAGGAGATGATGGGCGTTCGTCAGAAGGGATATGACGAAGAGGACGTTAAGCTTTCACCCATGGTGCGTTTTATGACCTACGTCAATTCGCTTTACGAGCTCCTCAGCGTGCCAAGGCACCTAAAACAGCTTGAAAAGAAGTTTTGCAGGGTCAATCAGGAATTCTACGCGGACTATCGCGAGGACTTAACGCCGAAGGAGTTGATCGGATTATATCAGCACGTAAAGGAACAGCTCTTGGATGCTTGGGACGTAACGCTCTTAAATGACCTAAATACCTTTATCTCCACGGGACTTGTCAAGAAAAGACTTTTGAAGCGTCATCCCAGAGACGAGGCCTACGCGAATCGTTACATATCAGGCATATCGAACATAGAGAGCATGAAGCCCGTGCGGGCGCTCATTGACCTGGCGCATGATTATCCTGGTCTTACGCCAGGCGAGCGGGAAGAGCGGAAGAAAGTCTACGTTCAGGAATATGGGGACAGAAACCTGGAGGAATTAAAGCTAGAGAGCAAGACTTTCCGCAGTCACCCGGAGATTCTGGAGGAAAAGATCCGGGAGTATCAGACAGATCCAAAGCGGCTGGAGCGCCTTTGGCAGGATTTGCGCCAGGAACGGGTGAAAACGGTGAAGGAGGACTGGTTCACGCGCTTCCTGGGGAAGAAATGTGCGGCGGGAATCGCTGGGCGTGAGAGATCCCGTTTAAACCGGAGCAGGGTGTACGGCATGGTGCGGCTGATCTTTAGGAACATGGGCGCATACTATGTTGCGCATGGGATTTTGCAGGATCCGGAGGATATCTTTTATTTGACGATCGAAGAAGCATTTGCCCTGGCGGATGAGAGTGAGAAGTACGCCGCAGCGGCTGAAGAGAACGACGGAAGCAAAAAGCCGGAAGGTGCCTCGGGGGTTAAAGTGCGGAAAACGATCGAAGAGCGCAGGGCGGCCTATGAGCTGTTTTCGCAGCTTCCGGCCTACGGAAGACTTGTTTTTGAAAAACAGGAATTTGACAAGAGACATGAGCGCGTAAATGCTTATCAGAGAAGGCGCGAAGCAGGAACACTTCAGGGCGTGCCATGCTCTGCAGGTGAAGTGACGGCGACGGCGCTGGTGATCCAAAGCGTGGAGGATGCAAAGGACGTGAGCGACAAGATCCTGGTGACCCGCATGACGGACCCAGGCTGGGTGTTCCTACTTACGACGGCGAAGGGCGTGATCTCGGAGAAGGGGTCTTTATTATCCCACACCGCCATCATTTCAAGAGAGCTTGGCGTACCGTCCATCGTCGGCGTTGAAAATCTGCTGGAGACGGTGAAGACGGGGGATCTGCTTCACGTGGACGGAAATACCGGACAAATCGAAATCATTGGGGGAAGATAAGTGGAGTGCGTTAGCGTAAATAAGGATCAAAAGAGAATAAAAGAATTTCTTGCATTGTCAAAGCGTTTATATGATGCCGGCACGTATATGGAGAGCGAGTCTTCCGTGCGGGAGCTTCTTTTGGGTATTCACGTGTTGTCTAAGTATTTTTCGTTCGATCCGTTTCTGGTCTATGACGGGGAGAAAGTTGTCGGGAGATTTGCGATCACGATCTATCCCGGCGAAGACGTGGCGTACCTTGGATTTTTCGAATGCGTGAACCGCAAGGAAGTTGCCGCATTTTTGTTTGCCGAGGCAGAGAAGGTTTGCAGGTCGAAGGGAAGTCAGAGGATGGAAGGACCGGTAGATGCATCCTTTTGGATGACGTACCGGTTAAAGATCAACAACTTTGACAAGCCGCCCTATACGGGAGAGCCATACAATAAGGAATACTATTATCAATTCTTTTTGGATAACGGTTTTGCCGTGAAGGAGCATTACACCTCCCAAGGGTATAGGGCCATTGATGAGAGCTACGTGAACGAGAAATTTGAGACCCGCTATCAGGCCTTTCTGGAGCAGGGATATGAGATTGTCAGTCCGACGCCGGAAACCTATGACAAGGCGGTTGGCGAGGTTTATGAGATGATCTCGGAGCTCTACAGTGATTTCCCTGTATATGAAAGGGTTGAGAAGGAGGATTTCCTAAAGATCTTCCAGAGTTATAAGGCCATCATGAACATGAGCATGACGAAGATGGCATATTATCACGGGAAAGCCGTGGGGTTCTACGTAAGCCTTCCGGATTACGGTAACCTGGTATTTCGCCTAAATCCCTGGAATCTAATGAAGATCCTGCGACTGAAAAAGAAGCCAAAGCGTTACGTCATGCTTTACATGGGCGTGGATCAGGCCCACCGGGGACTGGGAAAGGCCATCGTCTATGCAATCATGAAGGAATTGGAGCAGAACCACTTGCCCAGCATCGGCGCGCTGGCCAAAGACGGGAAACTCACGCAGAATTACGCGGCAGAGGACATTACGGACCGATACGAATACGTGCTGTTGGAGAAAACGCTGGCATAGTCGCAAAAATAAAAATACGTGGCAGTTGGTAAATTGAATGCTGCATGGGATAAGAAAGGAAAGATGGAACATGGGACAAACAAATCAGTTGGAAGGTTTTTTGCGCAAGGCATATGAAAATTGGGGAAATCGGGAGTATTTGTTCGAAAAGAAGGATGGCAGGTACGCATCCGTAACGTTCGGAGAGTACGTGGAAAGAGTGAACTGGCTGGCTGCATATCTTTGCGAAAAGGGATTTCACGGAAAAAACATTGGCATATATGGTCCTAACAGCATCGAGTGGATGATCGCAGACGTTTCCATCATGTGCTACGTGGGATGCAGCGTTGGCATTTCAAAGGATTGGTCCTATGATCACGTACAATATGGCGTGAAGAAGTGTGAGATTTCCTGCCTGATCTATGATGAGCGTCAGGGAGAGAACGTTGAGAAGCTGAAGGCGGAATTCCCTGAAATCACGTTTCTGTCCGTTCAAAAGGATTTTGCAGAATGCCTGCGTCAAGGCAAGGAGATGACCAAGGAGCTGTTTTCGTTGGAAGCAAAAGACGAGGACAAGCCTGCGAAGGTAGTGTTCACGGGTGGAACAACGTCCTTCCCCAAGGCAGTGCTGCTTTCCGTGAGGAACGTTTTTTCCGGTTATAAGGCGCTTGGCAGAAGGGCACCTCTCACGGAGGAGGACGTATGCTATTTGTTCCTGCCGCTTAATCACACCTATGGATCCATTTATAATTTCCTCTATTCACTTGTCTATGGATATCAGATTTATTTAACCTATTCCATTACGGACATGGCAAAGGAGATGATGGAGATTCATCCCACCGTGTTCTCCGGCGTGCCGCTGATCTTCATGCGTTTTTACGATGCGTCAAAGGCAATGGGCATTGGGCTTGGAACATTGTTTGGTGGGCGCATGAAATATTTGTTCTGTGGCGGCGCAAAGCTTGACGCGCAGGTCAGAAACGCCTATAAGGCAGAGGGGATGTATATGATGAATGCCTACGCGCTTTCAGAGACCTCCTCCGGGTTTAGCATTGATTATCCGGGCGAGGAGGACGTGGAGAGCGTCGGGACCCTTTTCGAGGACATTGACGCCATTGTGATCGATCCGGATGAGGAAGGCTATGGCGAACTGGCCATCAAGGGCGAGAACGTATTTAAGGGTTATTACGGTGACGAAGAGGCGACCAAGGCGGCGTTTAATGAAGATGGCTATTTCCTGACCGGCGATATTGGTTGTATAAAGAATGGAAAAGTGTATCTGCGAGGACGCAAGGATACCAGAATCGCGCTTCCAAACGGGGAGAACGTGTCCGTGCGAGAGATCGAGCAGAAAGTCAAGGGACTGCATGAGGGCGTGACTGCCGTGAAGCTTTACCTGCATGAGGGAATGCTTGCGGCAGACGTCTTTGTCAATCCCGTTAGTCTTGCCGACGATGCAAAGCTTTGGGATTCCCTCATGGGGAAACTGAATGCATCGGTCTCCAGATTTGAAAGAATTGGAAAGTATAATATATACGGAAGTGACAAACTTCGGGGGAAACTGCTCTAAAAATTCTCCTTTCACGACAAAAATGACGTAATTCACAACAAAACCCTTGCCTCTGAGGGAAGAGCGGACTATAATCCAATTTGTCTGAAAAAATTTGATAAATCTATGGAGGCAAGAAATGAAAAAAAGAATTGTAGCACTGTTACTTACGTGCGTATTGGTCATTTCCGGTTGCGCTTCGGGTGAGAAGAACGGCGGAAATGAGAACGGGACGGAATCTTCCGTCACAGAGTCAAGCATCGCGCAGGAAAGCTCCGTGGAAGAGAGTTCGGCCGAGGAAAGTTCGGCAATCGAGGAGACTGCGCCGACGGAGGAGCCTGAGGCGGAGGAAGGTTACGTGACGACGGGAGGAAATCCTTGGATCGATTCCGACCTGAAGGAGAACATTACGGCAGACATGACGCTTTCTCCCAAGGATGATTTCCATCTGTACGTAAATCATGACTGGATCATGAATGCCCAGATTCCGGAGGGTCACAGCTCCTGGGGCGCATTTAACGTTGTGGCTGATGAGATTGAGGCGAAAGCCCTTGCGCTGCTGAATGACGAAACCCTCACAGGGCATGACGCTGAACTGATTCAATCCCTGTATCATGCATATCTTGACTGGGATTCCAGAAATGCTGCCGGCGTTACTCCCCTCATGAGTACCATTGAGGATATCAAGGGCATCAAGACCATGGACGAACTGACGGATTTCATCTGTGACATGGACCGTGCATATGGCGTTCCCACCTTCCTTGGCGGCGGTAACGGCACCGGCCTTACCGATTCCTCAAAGTATATTACTTACATTGCCAATGATAGTCTCATGCTTGGCGACGCTGCTGAATACAAGGAGCGTACGGAGATGGGAGACAGAACCTATGAGGCGTACGTTTACCTGGCAAAGTATATGCTTCCCAGAGTGGGTTATACCGAGGAAGAGGCTGTCGCAATGTTTGACGCCATGTTGGATTTCGAGAAAAAGCTGGCAGAAAACGCATTTACCAGCGCGGATTCGATGAGCCCCGATTATCTTTCCAAGGTAAACAACGTTCGTACCCTGAAGGAGCTCGAGGAGGCATCTCCCGTATTCCCGATCAAACGGTTTATTAAAGCCATGGGGTATGATAACGCAAAGGAATTCCTTTTGATCCAGCCTAAGGTGCTTGATACCGTCAATGAGGTTTACGTGGAAGAGAATCTGGATGCGATCAAGAACTACATGATCGTAAAGTACGTTTTGGGAAACATGGGCGCTCTTGACAGGGAAGCCTATGAAGCGAACGTGAAAGCAAGCAACATGGTAAATGGTTCGGAGGGAAGTCTTCCGGACGAGAAGCTGGCATTTAGCATTGTAAGAAGCGCACTGACGACGCCGATGGATCGCGCATATCTTGAAAAATATGATTCCAAAGAAGTAAAGACCCGTATTACGAATATGATCAAGGAGATTATTTCAGTATATCGCGAGATGTTGTCCGAAGAGGATTGGATGTCCGAAGCAACTAGGGAAAAAGCAATTGAGAAGCTTGATAACATGAGAATCAATGCAATTTATCCTGACAAGTGGCTGGATTACGGCAAGCTTGAACTCAAGGGACTTTCTTATCTTGAGTGCCTCAAGGCAATCTCTGAGTTTAATCAGGAGTTGGACCATAAGAACACAAATGGTAAGGTGGATAAGGATCTGTGGAGCGTTGATACGCTGGAGACCAATGCCTTCTACAATCCCATGGATAATTCCATCAACATTATTTTGGGACTCCTCGGCGGTGATTTCTATCATGAAGGCATGAGTGATGAAGAACTGTACGGTGGAATTGGTGCCGTGATCGGTCACGAGATCTCTCATGCATTCGATACCAACGGAGCACAGTTCGACAAGAATGGCAACATGGCCAGCTGGTGGTCAATGAAGGATTATACTGCCTTCCAGAAGCGCGCGCGTAAGCTGATCGATCATTATAACACCCTGACCGCATGGGAGGGCGCCCAGATCATGGGAAACAATTGTCAGACTGAGGCAATTGCTGACCTGGCGGGTCTGAAGGCCGTGCTGAAGCTTGCAGAAAAGAAGGAGAACTTTGATTACGAGAAGTTCTTTAAGGCCTATGCAACCATTTGGCAGGAAGTAATCACTTATGAGACGGAATACATGATCTACTCCCAGGATTCCCATCCACTGAACTATCTGCGTACCAACGTAACGGTTCAGCAGTTTGATGAGTTTTACAAAACCTTTGACGTAAAGGAAGGCGACAATATGTATCTGGCGCCGGAAGACAGAATTCTGGTTTGGTAATCATCATGAATAAAAGGGTTCTTCATCTTTTTCGGAAGATGGAGAACCTTTTTTGTTTGGGTGAACGATGTGTGGCCGTATAGTGCGGAGTTTGGGTCTTTTCTAATCTTTTTAAAGCGAGTATAATAATACAAAATAGGAAGGGAGGGCACGGTTATGGAAGATTACAATTTTGTTCTCATTTTTGGTATCGCCGTACTTGTTTTTGCGGGAAACATTCTTTATCGTGTCTTCGTGGATCCGGAGGGTAATGAAGAAGACATTGAGCGGTATGAGAACGGAAGCTTTTGGACTCGCAGACGCTATGAGAGGAGTGATTACGTATCGGCACGTTTGGCGAAAAGCATTCGGGATCATTTGGATATGGAGGAGCCCGGAAAATTTGAAATCCCGGATTGGGCGAAGGGTGACGAAGAGACCAGTAAGGCGGACGCATGGAAATGTCCCGATTGCGGAAGGCTAAACCACGGTTTTCAAGACACGTGTACGTGCGGTTGTCGCAAAGACACGTAAGGCAATGAGGAGGGATAACCATGGAGATAGATAATGCTAAATTTGTGATGGCGTGCGTGGCATTGGGCATCGCTGCGATCGTGAAGGTCGTGAAAGGACTTTCGGACGGCGTAATGGGAAATGCTAAAATGCGGGCTGCGATCAAAAGGCTGAAGGAAGAAGGCGAGGCAGCCGAAAAAGAAAGACTTGCGTTAGCTGAGAAGGCGGAAGAAGAGAAGGGCGCGGAGGTTGTGGGAACTGAGGAAGAAAACAACTTGGCAACCGGGGAGATCGAAGAAGAAACAGTAATTGCAACTGAGGAAAATCAAGAAGAAACGATGGAAATAACGAAAGCAATCAAGGAAACGGAAGAAGAGGAAGCCTCAGACGAGGCGAGCGTGAGTGGGCACACTTGGAAATGCCCGCAGTGCGGCCGGATCAATCCAACGTATCAGTACGCTTGCAACTGCGGGAATCGGTTTAGGTGACGTTTTGTGGCATGATAACGTAAAAGGAGGGGTGTATATGAAGTATCGCAGTCATTATGGTCGCAATACCTATCATTATGGGAAAGACGCTTATAATCTTATGGTAGATCTGTTGGAAAAAACCACGCACATTGAATCAGAGTTTGAGGTGCCGGATTGGGCGAAGGAAGAAACGGAAGAAAAGAAGACGGACGCATGGTATTGTCCGGAATGTGGCTATAAAAATCAGGGATTCCGAAGCACCTGCGTATGCGGCGCAAATCGAAAGTAACAAAAGGAGCACGTAACACATGGGATTGATCAGGGGAACCGTAAAGCATCTTACAAAAAAAATCATTTCACCCGTATCAGACGTCATTACCCCGCAAGTAGAGAAGCTCACCACGGCAATAGACGAAAAAGAGCAGGCGAAAATGCGGAAATTCATGGAGCAGAACTCGAATCATTCACGCCTTCTGGTTGAGGATCTGGGAGCGCTTACAAAGGATTCGCTGCGCGCGGTGAATGACCGGAAGGAAATGAAGTATGAGATTCTCCGCGACAGGAAGATAGGAAAAACGATCGTCACGGTCCACAGCATCGTTGGCAGGGAATTGGGGCGGATCGTTGAAAACAAGTCGTTGATCGAGGACGTTTTGGTAAAGGACGACGCGGTTAGAAAATACGAGATCTTTATAGGCGAGCAGAAGATTGGAGAAGTGATTTCCAAGGGATCAGATCCAAAGAAGATTACCATGGATTACGCGGGGCTTTCGCTACGTGGAAATGAAGCCGCCATGGAGTGCTGGGTTCTGAAAGAAAAGGGCGAATGTCTGATGGTTATTAGCAGGAAGGCATATGGTGATTCCGGCAAGGCCTATTTGCTTGAGGTGGCTGATCCAAAAGAAGAATTGAGGTGCTTATTGATCAGTCTGGCAATTAATATGGCAGGATGACGGATTTGATGCGGAAAAAGGCGAGACGTAAAGGGTTTGAAAAAATAAAAAAAGGACTAGGCAAGAAGGCAAATACGTGGTATACTACGATTTGTTCGCAGATATAGTTCATTGGTAGAACATCAGCTTCCCAAGCTGAGGAGGCGGGTTCGATTCCCGTTATCTGCTGTGTACCATTTATAAGAAGCCGTTGTTTTGATAGAAGCTGAGAGAATAACTCCATGGGTGGAGTCTGTCCTCTCGGAGTTTATCAAAACAACGGCTTTTTTGTTGTGCCGTTAAGCGTTCCTTGAAAACTTCATCCGCAAATGGCCGGACGGCTGGCCGGGGAAGTCACGCGATGACATGAGCGGACCAAGGCGAAGGGCGGACGAGTTTTAGGCTGACGAAGAGAAGTCCGTTTCGCCGGACGGTCAGATTGCGACGGTAGTTACCCGTAAACAACGGTTTTGAAAGTGAGGCACAACTTATGACGTATGACAATTATCTGTGGTTATTCCGTGAAGAATTTATGATGGATGACTTTATCCAATTAGATGAGGATGACGTGACGCCGTTTGATGAAGATGATGCGGCGTTTGACGAAGATGACTTGATTTTATTTGACGAGGAGGAAATGACTCCGCTGGAGGAGTTGGAGCTTAGCATCCGCTCCTATAATTCGCTAAGGAGAGCAGGAATTCAGTACGTGGAAGAACTAAAGGCAATGAGCACGGAGGAACTGACGCACGTCCGGAATCTTGGGAAAAAGGGCGTCCTGGAGATTTGCCGGAAGCTGGGCGTGGACGCAGAGTTGGAGGACGAGCGGGACAAGGACGAGCGGGCGAGACGCAAAAGTGCATTGGAACAGCTTGACGAGCTGATCGGACTTGAGGAAGTGAAGGAGCAGGTCCGGAAGATTGCGGCATTCGCAAGGATGAAGCGGGACGTGAGGGCGACGGGGAGGGGGCTTTCCATGGCGCTTGGCATGGAATTCGTGGGAAATCCCGGAACGGCAAAGACAACTGTCGCGCGCATTATCGCGGAGATTTTTGGAGAGATTGGGCTCCTTCCGGGCAAGGAAGTCATGGAAGTCGGGCGAAGTGATCTCGTTGCGAAATACGTTGGGCAAACGGCCGTTAAGGTAAAAGAAGTGTTTGAAAAGGCAGAGGGGAAAGTGCTTTTTATTGATGAAGCCTACTCTTTGGTTGAAAGTACCGAGGGTGAATTTGGCGACGAAGCGATCAATACCCTGGTACAGGAGATGGAAAATCATCGCGAGGATACCATCGTGATCCTTGCGGGATATCCGGATAAGATGGAAGGCCTGTTCAAGCGGAATCCCGGCCTTCGCTCCCGGGTGCCGTTTCAGTTACGATTCCGTGATTACGCGGCGGAGGAGATGCTCATGATTGCGGAAATGGAAGCAAAGAAACGGGGATTTGTGATTAGCGAGGCTGCAAGAAAGCAGATCCTTACCGTCTGTGAGGGGGCAGCAGGCGTCTCGGAATGCGGGAACGGGAGGTTTTGCCGGAACCTCGTTGAAAATGCCATTTTGAATTATGCTGACAGATTTTACGGCAGGGATTTGAAGACGACGGAAATAAACTGTGATTTTGTCCTGACGGAAGCGGACGTTACGGCTCCCTTCACGGGGATTTTGGATACTGCAAGGAGACCAATTGGTTTCCTCGCGGCTTGAAAAAATTAACGTTTACTTCTAAAAACAAAGGTGCTATGATAAGAGAGGTTTTTTGTATTCACATGAGAAAAACGGAAGGATTGAAGAGAAATGAAGCGATTGATGTTAGGAAATCAGGCCTTCGCCCGCGGACTGTACGAAGCAGGCTGCAGCGTGGTGTCAAGTTATCCCGGCACGCCCAGTACCGAGGTGACGGAAGAGGCCGCAAAGTATGATGAGATTTATTGCGAGTGGGCACCCAATGAGAAGGTGGCCATGGAGGTTGCGTTTGGCGCATGCCTTGCCGGAAAGAGAAGCTTTTGCGGCATGAAGCACGTGGGACTGAACGTGGCGGCTGACCCGCTCTTTACTTGTTCATATACTGGCGTGAATGCAGGCATGATCATTTGCGTGGCAGATGACCCCGGAATGCATTCCTCCCAAAATGAGCAGGATTCCAGACATTATGCAATGGCGGCAAAGGTACCGATGCTCGAGCCCGCGGATTCCGCGGAAGCCCGTGACTTTGTTAAGAAAGCATATGAGATTTCCGAAACGTTTGACACTCCCGTAATTATGAAGATGTGCACGCGCGTTGCACATTCCCAGAGCGTCGTGGAGGAGATGGAGCGCGTTCTTCCCGAGAAGAAGCCTTACGTTAAGAATATTGCAAAGTACGTGATGATGCCTGGCAATGCCATTCGCCGTCATCCCTTCGTGGAAGAGAGAACCCGTAAGCTGATCGAATTCGCTGAGACCACCGATCTGAACAGAGTGGAGATGGGCGATACGAAGCTTGGAATCATTACCTCCTCCACCAGCTATCAGTACGTAAAAGAGGTGTTCGGAGAGAACGCCTGCATTTTGAAGCTTGGCATGATTCATCCGCTTCCTGAGAAGCTGATCCTGGATTTCGCCGCAAAGGTTGACAAGCTTGTGATCGTTGAGGAATTGGATCCCGTGATCGAAGAGCACTGCAAGGTGCTTGGACTGACCGTGACCGGCAAGGACGTGCTTCCCATGGAGGGTGAGTTTTCCCAGAATCTGATCGCAGAAAAGCTTGGCGTTACGGTTCCTGCTTCCAGAAAGCTGGAGGAGAACCTCCCTGGCAGACCGCCCGTGATGTGTGCAGGATGCCCTCACAGAGGCCTGTTCTTTACGCTGGCTAAGAATAAGTGCACCGTTCTCGGTGACATCGGATGTTACACCCTTGGCGCCGTTGCACCCCTTAGCGCAATGGAAATGACGCTCTGTATGGGCGCATCCATCAGCTCCATCCATGGTTTTAACAAGGCGCTGGGCGAGGAGAGCGAAGGAAAGACCGTTGCAGTCATCGGCGATTCCACGTTCATGCACTCCGGTATGACTGGCCTTGCAAACATTGCATACAACCAGAGCAATTCCACCGTGATTATTCTGGATAACTCCATCACCGGCATGACGGGACATCAGCAGAACCCGACTACCGGCTATAACATTAAGGGCGATCCCGCAGGAAAGATTGACCTCGAGGCGCTCTGCAAGGCCATGGGCTTTGAGCGTGTTCGCGTGGTTGATCCCTATGACCTGGCACAGTGCGACGCAGTCATCAAGGAAGAACTGGCAGTCAAGGCTCCTTCCGTGATCATTTCCAGACGCCCTTGCGCCCTGCTTAAGTACGTAAAGCATGAGAAACCTCTGAAGGTTGTCTGCGAGAAGTGCGTAGGCTGTAAGTCCTGTATGCGTCTTGGCTGTCCTGCCATCAGCGTGAAGGATGGCAAGGCTTGCATTGACACGACGCTGTGCGTGGGTTGCGGCGTATGTAAGCAGTTGTGTAAGTTTGACGCATTGCAAAACGGGTAAGGAGGGAGAGCCAAATGACAAAGAATATTATGATCGTGGGCGTTGGCGGACAGGGATCCCTTCTTGCCAGCAAATTATTAGGACATTTATTACTTACGGAAGGGTATGACGTAAAGGTATCCGAGGTACACGGCATGAGCCAGAGAGGCGGCAGCGTGGTAACCTACGTGCGCTTTGGCGAAAAGGTGTATTCCCCCATCATTGACAAGGGGCAGGCGGACTTTATCGTATCCTTCGAAAAGCTGGAAGCAGCTAGATACCTGGAATTCTTAAAGGCGGACGGACGCATCGTGGTCAACACGCAGGAAATCGATCCCATGCCCGTTATTACCGGTGCCGCGCAGTATCCTGCAGAACTTGTGGAAAAGATGGAAGCAGCAGGTGCTAAGGTGGATGCAATGGATTGTCTCTCCCTTGCAGAGCAGGCAGGTTCTGCTAAGGCCGTGAACATCGTACTTATGGGAAGATTATCCCGCTATTTTGACGAGATCCCCGTGGAGAAATGGCAGAAGGCCATTGAGGAATGCGTTCCCGCGAAGTTCCTTGAACTGAATCAAAAAGCATTTTTACTTGGCAGAGGCTAGAGCTTTCACAGGCATTCATGAGTTGATTAGGGTGACGACACTTATTAACATAGACCGGACGGATCCGTTCGGCGACGCAAGCAAAAGGAGAAAGAACCAATGGGAAATTATTTTCAGCCCGAAATTGAAACAATGCCCGTGGAGCAGATGAAGCAGCTTCAGAGCGAGAGACTGGTAGAGCAGGTAAAATATGTGTATGATCACGTAAAGTTTTATCATGACAAGATGGACGAGGCCGGCATTAAGCCCTGGGACGTCCATGGCATTGAAGATCTGCACAAATTGCCGTTTATTACAAAGGATGACTTGAGGGAGCAATATCCCTACGGACTCTTGGGCGTTCCCAAGTCTGAGTGCGTTCGCATTCAGTCCACCAGCGGAACGACTGGACGCCGCGTTGTTGCGTTCTATACGCAGGAGGACGTAAACATTTGGGAGACTTGTTGTGCAAGAGCGATCGTGGCGGCAGGCGGTTCCAAGGATGACGTCGTTCAGGTATGTTACGGTTACGGTCTGTTTACGGGTGGACCCGGTTTACACGGCGGTTCTCATAAGGTGGGGTGTTTAACCCTTCCGATGTCTTCCGGTAACACGGAGCGTCAGCTGCAGTTTATGCAGGATCTTGAGAGCACCATCCTGTGCTGTACGCCTTCCTATGCGGCAAACCTTGGTGAGACCATCACGGCAAAGGGGTTGAAGGATAAAATAAAGTTAAAGGCCGGTATCTTTGGCGCAGAGCCTTGGACGGAGGAGATGCGCCATAACATTGAGGAGACTCTTGGGATTAAGGCGTATGACATTTATGGATTAACGGAGATTTCCGGCCCCGGCGTGTCTTTTGAATGTGAGGAGCAGAAAGGCATGCACGTGCAGGAGGATCATTTCATTCCTGAGATCATCAATCCTGAGACTGGTGAAGTGCTTCCAGAAGGAGAAGTTGGCGAGCTTGTATTTTCCTGTATTACAAAGAAGGGCTTCCCGCTTCTGCGTTACCGCACCAGAGACCTGTGCTTCCTGACCCGGGAGAAGTGTTCCTGTGGACGTACGCTGATCAGAATGCACAAGCCCATGGGCAGAAGTGACGACATGATGGTAGTCAAGGGCGTCAACGTATGGCCTTCCCAGATTGAAGCCGTTTTGTTGAATTTGGGCTATCAGGCAAATTATCAGATTGTTGTTGACCGTGTTGGTAACAATGATACCATTGAGGTACAGGTGGAATTGACGCCGGAGATGGCGGCGGATCCCGCATTGAACGTTGCTGACCGTCAGAAGAAGATCATCCATGGTCTGAAGAACATGCTGGGCATTCTGGTGGAAGTGAAGGTGGTTGATCCCATGACCATTCCCAGAAGCGAAGGCAAGGCCAAGAGAGTCGTTGACAAGAGAGATTTGTATCGCTAACGTATGTCTAAAAGAGCCAGGATTCCCTGGCTCTTTTTTATGTCACGGGGGCGTGCTTGCTGACACATTTTCCCCTTTTCAAGTTGGCAGTTCTGTGGTAAAATGGTAACGGAATTGTTAGAAATTCCAAAGAGAAGGTATTGGGAAGACGAAAACCGGGGAAGCAAAAGGGGGACAAGACATGCTAAAATATGAGCAGTGGCTGCAATCCATTGGATATTTGCAGGAGCAGATCGAGGATTTCTTTCAGATGACGAAGTATCTGGATCAGGAACAGGTGTACATTCCGGATCTGGTTCCTACGGCAGAGACGATGTACGTACAGGAGCGACTGGAAGCGTTTTGTCATGAGCTTGAGGAGGCGTATTATCAGGTAAAGCGCCTGAATGCGCAGGTGGTGCTGGAGGGAAGGCTTCGCCTTGGCGCCAATGGCCGCTATTGGCTGGAGAATGAGGAGCTGACCTGCGGACGCAGCGTCGAACTCTTGTACAATGACGGAAAGGGCGTGTCAAACATCGAGTCCTGGCATGCGGGACGCATTGACCACAATGGTACAAAGTATTATTTTACGGGTAACCGCAATCTTCAGCTGGAGGGCGTGACCGCGCGCCTGAAGCAACATCTGTAAAAGCATCTGAGGGCAAGGGGCAAGAGATTGTCCCTTGACTTTTGAAACGCAGTTTTATAGAATTGTGATTTGGGAATGTCGTCAGGGCGAAGCCTTGGCGTTCCAATACAGTAAAATGATCTCATTCCGGCGGAGGATGGGGGGATCATTAGCGCCTGGACCTTAATTGGTTGACGAGGGTTGGCAGTTATCGAAAGACTCGGCGGATGCTGCCACGGCCATCGCAGGTCGTCACGAAGAAAGCAAAAAGCGGAATGAAAACCGTAACAGAGGTTCTTCGGATGTGGGAACAAAAATATGGATGAAACGTATCATTCATGATAAGGAGATTTTATGTATACGATTAATGATTTGTATGACTTGGATCATACGCTGGCAAAGGATTATCTTTCTCAGTTTACCTATCCCTGGGAGGCACTGAAGGGCATTAAGGACATGATCCTTGCCCTGGGCGAGACGCTTGGTGAGGATTATGAGGAGGTATCCGAGCACGTTTGGGTACACAAGACCGCAACGGTGTTCCCTTCCGCATATCTTGGCGCGCCCTGCATCATTGGACCTGAGACGGAAGTAAGACACGGCGCGTTCATCAGGGGATCAGCTTTGGTTGGCGCAAACTGTGTGGTTGGTAACTCCGTTGAGCTTAAGAACGTAATCCTTTTTGACCACGTACAGACGCCTCACTATAACTATGTTGGCGACAGTATCCTTGGTTATTACAGCCATATGGGCGCAGGATCCATCACTTCCAACGTAAAGAGTGACAAGCAGCTGGTTGTCGTTCACAATGGCACGGAAAAGATGGAGACTGGAATGAAAAAATTCGGCGCAATGCTGGGTGATCACGTAGAGGTTGGCTGTAATGCAGTCTGCAACCCCGGTACCGTGATCGGCAGAAACAGCAACATATATCCCACCTCATGCGTGAGAGGCGTTGTACCCGCTAACAGCATTTATAAGAACAGCGGTGAGATCGTCGAGAAGAACTAACCGGATGGGGCGTTCAAAGCCCGCCGGCATTTTAAGTACGGAAATTAAATAAAGCATATTGATTAGGGAGAAAAATAGAATATGAGAGTTGTTATTCAGGATAATTACGAAAAGATGTGTAAGTGGGCTGCAAACTACATCGCAGGCAAGATCAACGCGCACAAGGAGGCTCGTCCCTTTGTATTGGGCCTTCCCACCGGTTCCTCACCCATTGGCGTTTACAAGGAGCTGGCAAGAATGAACAAGGCCGGCGAGGTTTCCTTTGCAAACGTGGTAACCTTCAACATGGATGAGTATTTGGGCCTCCCTCACGAGCATGACCAGAGCTACTGGTACTTCATGCATGACAATTTCTTCAATCATCTGGTGGACATGAAGCCTGAGAATATCAATATTCTCAACGGCATGACCGATGACCCTGAGGGAGAGTGCGCAAGATATGAAGAAAAGATCGCTTCCTATGGCGGAATCGACCTGTTCATGGGCGGCATCGGCGTTGACGGCCACATCGCTTTCAATGAGCCTTACACCAGCCTTTCCTCCCGCACGGGCGTGAGAGACCTGACCACGGATACCAGAATCGTGAACAGCCGTTTCTTCGGGAATGATCCTGAGAAGGTTCCCGCAAAGGCCCTTTCCGTAGGCGTTGGCACCGTGACCGATTCCAAGGAGGTTCTGATCCTCATCAATGGTCACAACAAGGCAAGGGCTCTGGCGGCAACCGTTGAAGGCGGCGTTTCCCAGAAATGGACCTGCTCCGCACTGCAGATGCACAATGCGGCAATCCTTGCAGTTGATGAGGCGGCATGCGGTGAACTCACTGTTGACACATACAAGTATTTCCTGGACATCGAGAGAAAGGAGAGACTGTAATCATGGGTAAGTATTTCGGCACTGACGGCTTCCGCGGCGAGGCTAACAAGGATCTGAATTTTGAACATGCAGTGAAGATTGGCCGGTTCCTCGGCTGGTATTACGGAGCAAGAGAGGGGAAGAAGGCTAAGGTCGTGATCGGCAAGGACACGAGAAGATCCAGCTACATGTTTGAGTATGCACTCTGCACGGGCCTGATGGCGAGTGGCGCTGATGCTTACATCATGCACGTAACCACGACTCCTTCCGTTGCATACATCACCAGAGTGGATGATTTTGACTGCGGCATCATGATCTCCGCATCCCATAACCCGTACTATGACAACGGCATCAAGCTGCTCAACGGTAATGGCGAGAAGATGGATGAGGAGACCATCCTGAAGGTTGAGGATTACATTGACGGAAAGCTTGAGATTCCCGTTGCTGAGCGTAACGAGATCGGCCGTACCGTAGACTTCGTGGCAGGCAGAAACCGTTATATCGGTTTCCTGATCTCCCTGTCTAAGTACAGCTTCAAGGGTGTTAAGGTTGGTCTGGACTGTGCTAACGGTGCGGCATTCCAGATCGCACGCGGCGTGTTCGAGGCGCTTGGCGCAAAGCTGTACGTGATGAACGATCAGCCGGATGGATACAACATTAACACGGACTGTGGAAGCACGCACATCGAGCATCTGCAGAAATTTGTGGTTGATAATGGTCTTGATATTGGTTTCGCATTCGACGGTGATGCGGACAGATGTCTTTGCGTTGACGAGAAGGGTAACGTTGTCACCGGCGACCACGTGCTTTATATCTATGGACTGTACATGAAGGAGCGCGGAAAGCTTCTGAACAACAAGGTTGTTACAACGATCATGAGTAACTTTGGTCTGTACAAGGCACTGGATAAGGTTGGCATTGAGTACGAGAAGACCAAGGTTGGCGACAAGTACGTTTACGAGAACATGGTTCAGACCGGCAACCGCATCGGCGGCGAGCAGAGCGGTCACACCATCTTCCTGAAGTATGAGACCACCGGTGACGGCATCGTTACGGCACTTAAGATGATGGAAGTAATGCTTGCTAAGGGCAAGCCCATGAGCGAGCTCGCCGCTCCCGTGGTATTCTATCCTCAGGTGCTGAAGAACGTTCGCGTGAAGAGCAAGCCCGACGCGCAGAATGATCCTGACGTACAGGCAGCAGTGAAGAAGGTGGCAGACGAACTCGGCGATACCGGAAGAATTCTGGTTCGCGAAAGCGGTACCGAGCCCGTGATCCGCGTGATGGTTGAGGCAGAGAGCGATGAAATCTGCGAGAAGTACGTAGATTCCGTCATCGAAGTCATCAAGGCAAAGGGGCATTTGGCATAATCGCATATGAAAGCATTCCACCCCGCAGGATTGCGTCCTGCGGGGTTTTTACGTAAATGGACTTTGACATTTTAGAAGAATTGTGCTAGTTTATTATGTATGGGTGCTTTAAAGCGTCATAGTTTAAAGCAAGAAAACATTACAAGAAATATTCAAGGTTGCCACATTGGTTTGAAGGAGTTTTGAAAAGATCGCTTGGTGACATTGGAAAGTGGAGGAGCGAAAGATGCCGGTTACGGACTTATTGGAACGAAATCATAAGTTATACGGGGATGAGGTGGCGCTGGTGGAATTGAACCCCAGCATGCCTGACACAAGAAAGACGACTTGGAAGGAGTACGACTTGGTACAGCCGACAAGTTCCACGCCTTATCGCCGTGAGATTACGTGGAGCATTTTTGATGAGAAGGCAAACCGCGTGGCAAACATGCTGTTATCCCGCGGAATCCAGAAGGGAGATCGCGTGGCGATCCTGATGTTTAACTGTCTGGAGTGGCTTCCCATTTACTTTGGCATTTTGAAGACTGGTGCCATCGCAGTACCTTTTAATTTCCGCTTTGCGGCAGATGAGATCCAGTATTGCGCTGACCTTGCGGAGGTACACGTGCTGTTCTTTGGTCCCGAGTTTATTGGCCGTATCGAATCCATTGAAGAAAAGCTCAGCAAGGGCAGACTTCTCATTTACGTGGGTGACGGATGTCCCACGTTTGCGGAGAGCTATCGCGAGCTTGTGGCAGACTGCTCCAGTCAGGCACCGCTGGTACGCCTCGAGGAAGAGGACGACGCGGCAATTTATTTCTCTTCAGGTACCACGGGCTTCCCCAAGGCTATTTTACATAATCATGAGAGTTTGACGCAGGCGGCTCAGATGGAGCAAAAGCACCATTTGACGGGTCGGGACGACGTATTCCTTTGCATTCCGCCCCTGTATCATACCGGTGCAAAATTCCATTGGATGGGAAGTCTTTGCGCAGGCAGCAAGGCCGTTCTCTTAAAGGGAACCTCGCCTGAGATCATTCTGGACGCCGTTTCCAAGGAGCATTGTACCATCGTTTGGCTCCTGGTACCCTGGGCGCAGGATATTTTGGAAGCGCTGGATCGCGGCGACTTAAAGCTTTCGGATTATCAGCTCGATCAGTGGAGACTAATGCACATTGGCGCACAGCCCGTTCCGCCTTCCCTGATCAAGCATTGGAAGGAATATTTCCCGAATCATGCATATGACACGAACTATGGCCTTTCCGAGTCCACCGGCCCCGGTTGCGTGCATCTGGGCATTGAAAACATTCACAAGGTAGGTGCCATCGGCGTACCCGGTTATCGCTGGAAATGCAAGATCGTGGATGAAAACGGCGAGACCGTAAAGCAAGGAGACGTGGGCGAGCTTTGCGTGAAGGGCCCCGGCGTCATGACTTGTTATTACAACGATCCCAAGGCAACGGCAGAGACCTTGAAGGACGGTTGGCTCTATACCGGAGACATGGCAATGCAGGACGAGGATGGCTTCATCTTCCTGGTAGACCGCAAGAAAGACGTGATCGTCAGCGGCGGTGAGAACATTTATCCCGTTCAGATCGAGAATTTCCTCGCGGCATATGACAAGGTCAGCGACGTGGCAGTAATCGGACTTCCCGACAAGAGACTTGGTGAAATCACCGGCGCGATTATCCAGATCAAGGATGGCATGACCTGCACGGAAGAGGAGATCGAAGAATATTGCAAGGGCCTTCCCCGTTACAAGAGACCGAAGAAGATCATCTTTGCGAACGTGCCCAGAAACGCTACCGGTAAGATCGAGAAGCCTGCACTGCGCAAGAAATACGGCGCGGAATATCTGGTTGCCCAGCAGAATGAAGTAGAGGCATAATGCACAATATAAAGCGTAGCAAATGATGGAGCGATGAAAAGACTAAATTATAAGCAGTCGCGGGATGTTCCTGCGGCTGCTTTTGTGAATTGAAATTGTATAAAATTGTGCAAACATTTTTATCAAAAAAAGTATTGACTTTTATACGTGAACAAGATATAATACATTTTGTTCGCAGGAATGGCGGAATTGGCAGACGCGCACGGTTCAGGTCCGTGTGGTGGCAACACCATGAGGGTTCAAGTCCCTCTTTCTGCACGAATGATAAGAGAGCAAACAATGAGTTTGCTCTTTTTTGTTGCTTCGAGGGAAGTGGAGGAGCCAACTCTAGAAAGCGAAAATAGTTGTTTTACTAAAATTTTAGAATATGACGTAAACGATTACACTTTTTTAATCTTTTAAACACAAAACGAACACAATTCTCGGATAAAATGTATTTAGATAGTTACAAGTTAACTATCTCCCCCCCTCATAAGAAAGTGGAAGAGCCGCACGATAGTGTGGCTCTTCCGCTTTTTCTGCATATATTAATATATAGGAATCCTTAAGAATTCTTTCCTTGAATGGAAGGAATTCCTATGGTAAAGTGATAGGAGGGCAGTCAGTGACCTTAAGGGAACTGTTAACGGGATCAGATGCCTTGTTTTTACGGGGAAATGAAGACCGGGAAGTAAAGGGGATCACTGCGGATTCCGGGAAGGTAGCACCCGGAACGGTATTTTTTTGCATCCAAGGAATGGCTCGGGATGGAGCGGATTATGCCAAGGAAGCCGTGGAACGCGGCGCCGTGGCAATGATCGCGGGAATTGAGTCGGACGTTACTCCGGGGAGGACGGGGAACATGCCTGACTCGGAGCCATGGATGCATGACGACAGGCTGCAAATGCTTCTGGCAAATGCAGGAGAGAACGTGGCGGTCGTTTGCGTTAGAAACGTGCGAAAGGCATTGGCACGTGCAAGCGACGCGTGGAACGGGCACCCGTCCGGGAAGCTTGTTACCATTGGCGTTACTGGTACCAAAGGAAAGACGACGACCACGTACCTGATCAAGTCCATATTGGAAAATGCAGGTCGCAGGGTTGGCCTGATCGGAACCAATGAAGTGATCATAGGACGGAGGCATCTGGCTGCAGGAAACACTACGCCGGACGCGACGTTACTTCATGATTACTTCCGACAGATGGTTGAAGAAGGGGCGGATACTGTCGTAATGGAGGTTTCCTCACAGGCCATAAAGCAAAGCCGTACTGACGGCATCTTGTTTGATTACGGGATATTTACGAATCTTTCGCCTGATCACGTGGCACCGGGCGAGCATCGTGATTTTGAAGAATATTTAGAATGCAAGCGGGAGCTTTTCAGACAATGCAGGATAGGGATCATCAACGGGGACGATCCCTATGCGCAAAGGATTATGGAGGGCTGTACCTGCAAAATCGAGACCTATGGCCTAAACGAGGAGAATGAGCTTCAGGCCCGAAACGTAACATTAGAGCGCTTTGACGGGAAGCCGGGTGTCCGTTTCCAAACGGCGGGTCTCATGGATTTTGAGGCAAGGCTTCCCATGCCTGGTAGTTTTAGCGTTTATAACGCGCTTGCCGCCATTTATTTATGCAAACATTTTCACGTAAGGGAATCCGACGTGCAAAGGTCCCTTGCCGCAGCCAAGGTAAAGGGCCGTATCGAAACGGTTCTTGAGAAGGATGGATACGCTGTTTTGATCGATTACGCACATAATCCCATGTCACTTTCCAGCTTACTGGAAACCTTGCGGACCTACCATCCGGGGCGCCTGATCTGCCTGTTTGGCTGCGGGGGCGACCGCCCGGTCATGAGACGAAGACTTATGGGACGCATCAGCGGAGAAAAGGCGGATCTAACCATTGTAACGGATGACAATCCGAGGAGCGAGGACGCCGCGACAATCCGGGAGCAGATCGCGGAGGGCATCAGGGAGGTTCAGGGAAGCTACGTAATGATCCCGGGACGGCGTGAGGCCATACGACAGGCGCTTTCCATGGCGAAAGAGGGAGATTTGATCGTGCTTGCGGGAAAGGGACACGAAACGTATCAGGAAATTAAGGGAAAGACGTATCCCTTGGACGAAAGAGACATTATACGGGAGATTGTAGATAAAACATGCTATATGCAGACGTCATAGTTAACATCGTTCATGAAAAACTGGATAAGAGCTTTCAGTACAAGGTTCCGGAAAGACTTCAGGATTCCCTTTGCCTTGGAAGCTGCGTCATGATCCCGTTTGGTGCGGGGAACCGGTTGATCAAGGGCTATTGCGTTGGTCTGGGGGACAAATGCAAGATCGATCCCTCCAAGATCAAAGAGATTGCCGAGATCGTCCAAAATGATGCCGGTGATGAGGGACGGAGCGTTGCATTGGCGGCCTGGATCAAGGAGAATTACGGATCGACCATGATTCAGGCCTTAAAAACCGTGCTTCCCATGCGGAAGTCCGTAAAAAAGCTGGAAAGACGCACCATTGTAAGAAAGGCGACGAGAGAAGAACTGATCTCCATGTTGGGGGAGAGCCAAAGAAAGCATCAGGTGGCAAAGGCCCGGCTTTTGGAGGCGCTTCTTGAGGAAGAGACAATCCCTTACGAATGGGTGACTTCAAAGCTTGGAGTCAGCGCCCAGGCCATTGGTTCGCTGGAACGCCAGGGGGCGCTTAAGATCGACAGTACCACTTCTTTTCGCGATCCCGTGAAGGTTCGCGCCGAGGAGGAAGAAAAGAAGATCCTGAGTGCGGATCAGGGCAGGATCATTCATGACGTGTTGGAGGATTTTGACGAAGGCATTCACAAGACCTATTTGATCCATGGCATTACCGGAAGTGGAAAGACGGAGGTTTACGTCCGCCTTGTGGAGGGGATGGTAAAAAGGGGAAGACAGGTTATCATGCTGATCCCGGAAATTGCTTTGACTTACCAGACGCTTCTTCGTTTTTACAGACGCTTTGGAAATCGCGTGAGCGTTATGAATTCCATGTTGTCCCCGGGAGAAAAATTTGATCAGTGCGAGCGCGCCAAGGCAGGTGAGATCGACGTCATCATCGGCCCGAGGTCGGCGCTTTTTACGCCGTTTCCGAATTTGGGGCTCATCATTATGGATGAGGAACATGAGGCGAGCTATAAGAGTGAAGGCACGCCCAAATATCATGCCAGGGAGACGGCAGAAAAGCTGGCAGAGCTTTCGGGCGCAAGTCTGGTACTGGGAAGCGCAACGCCCTCCGTGGAGGCGTATTACCGTGCACTACAGGGAGAATACGGATTGTTCCGCCTAAAGGACAGGCTTACGGGAGGATCGCTTCCTGAAGTTGGCATCGTGGACCTTCGGGAGGAACTGCGGGCAGGTAACCGTTCAATTTTTAGCAGAAAACTACAGGAATTGCTTGCTGACCGGCTTTCCAAGGGTGAGCAGGCCATGCTGTTTTTGAATCGCCGTGGCTATGCCGGATTTGTTTCCTGCAGGAGCTGCGGTTTGGTCATCAAATGTCCGCATTGCGACGTTTCGCTCTCGGAGCATGGCGGGAATAAGCTGATCTGTCACTATTGCGGATACGGGATTCCAAAGCCGGCCGTTTGCCCGTCCTGCGGTTCAAAATACGTGCTGGGCTTCAAGGCGGGAACGGAACAGATCGAAGAAAAATTAAAAGAATTATTCCCGGACGTGCGGACGCTTCGCATGGATCGCGACACGACGGGAACCAAGGACAGTTATGAGACGATCCTAAGTGCGTTTGCGAATCAGGAGGCAGACGTCCTGATCGGTACGCAGATGATCGTGAAAGGGCATGATTTCCCCAACGTGACGCTTGTGGGCGTTCTCGCAGCGGATCTGTCCCTTGGGATTTCGGACTATCGTTCAGGCGAAAGAACGTTTCAGCTTCTCACGCAGGCCGTGGGGCGTGCGGGCAGGGGAGACAAGCCCGGAGTCGCCGTGATCCAAACCTATCAGCCGGATCATTATGCGGTCCTTGCCGCGGCGGCGCAGGATTATGAGAGTTTTTATCAGGAAGAAATCCTATACAGGGAATTGGGAGGTTATCCGCCGGTCCATCATCTGTTGGCAGTGCAGGTATTTTCGCCTGACGAGCGGGCAGGGGAGAGGCTTGCGTCCTACATGGCCGGAAAGGTGCGGGAATACGCCAAAGGGCAAAAAATCCAGATGCTGGGACCCAGTGCGGCAACCATTGGGAGGATCAATGACGTTTACCGTTTTGTGCTGTATTTTAAGGCGGAGGATTACCGAAAACTGGTCGGGATCAAGGACCGGCTGGAGAATTATCTCTCCGAGGAACGGATCACGCAGGAAAACGTGCAATTTGACTTTGATCCCATGAACTTTCTTTGACCTGAAGAGCGTTTTGTGCTATAATATTTGCGCTAAGAAAACCAAAAGACTTATATTTTATTGTTTTGTGGAAAGGAAATTATCATGGCAATCCGAAACATTAGAGAGATGGGAGATCCCATTCTGGAAAAGACCTGCAAGGAAGTAAAGGAAATGACGCCCCGCATCCGTGAACTGATCGAGGACATGCTCGATACCATGTATGAGGCGAACGGCGTAGGTCTTGCTGCACCGCAGGTGGGAATTTTGAAGCGCATCGTCGTGATCGACGTTACGGGAGAGGATCCTTACGTCCTGATCAATCCAAAGATTCTTGAGACTTCCGGGGAACAATGCGGACCGGAAGGCTGTCTAAGCGTTCCCGGAAAGAGCGGGATCGTGACGAGACCCAATTACGTTAAGGCGACGGCACTTGACGTGAACATGCGTCCTTTTGAGATCGAGGGAGAGGAATTGCTTGCGCGCGCCATTTGCCATGAATTGGATCATTTGGACGGGCATCTTTACGTGGAAAAGGTTGAGGGAGAACTGCAGGACGTGGTTCCGCCCGCCGCTCAGGAGGAAGAGGAAGCATGAAGATCGTGTTTATGGGAACGCCGGAATACGCGGCACAATCCCTGGAAGCCATCATCCAGTCTGGCAGAGAGGTAGTGCTTGTGATCACGCAGCCGGATAAGCCAAAGGGCAGAAGCGTGGAACTGGTCGCTCCTCCCGTAAAGGAATGCGCGCTAAAACACGGAATTCCCGTATTTCAGCCGGAGAGGATCAAGCGCCCTGAAGCGGTGGCAAAGCTTAGGGAATATGAGGCGGATGCCTTTGTGGTTGCGGCATTTGGACAGATCCTATCCCAAGAGATTTTGGACATGCCGAGGCTTGGATGCCTGAACGTCCATGCGTCTTTATTGCCCAAGTATCGCGGCGCGTCTCCCATACAGCGCGTGATCCTGGACGGTGAAGAAAAGACTGGCATCACCATCATGCAGATGGATGCAGGAATCGATACGGGAGACATTCTGTACCAGAAAGAGATTCCCATTGAGCCCGAAGATAATTTTGAGACCCTTCACGATAAACTGGCAGCACTTGGCGGCGTGGCGATCACGGAAGCCTTAGATCTTTTGGAGGCAGGGGAACTTGTCGCAGTGAAGCAGGATGACGAACTGAGTTGCTATGCGCCTTTGATCACGAAGGAGATGGGAAAGCTTGATTTCTCAAAGTCAGCCGTGCGTCTTGACCGTCAGATCCGCAGCATGACGCCGTGGCCCAGTGCCTTTACCAAATGGAATGGCAAGCAGCTGAAGATATGGAAGGCCGTGCCGCTAAAGCAATCGGTTAAAAAAGCGGAGCCCGGCGAGGTGACGGAGGTCACAAAGGATGCTTTCGCCGTGGCAACGGGGGAAGGATCCCTTCGCATCGAAGAGCTTCAATTGGAGGGGAAAAAGCGAATGAGCTGTCATGACTTCCTTTTGGGAGTGAAGGTGCAGGTTGGAGATAAGCTGGGAGTATAAGAACAAATGCATTGCCCCGTGGCAGTGCGGGGAGAGAAGCAATGGAGAACGTCAGGGAGATCGTGCTGGACGTTCTGCTGACCTTGGAAAAGGACGGCGGGATGTCTCACCGGCTGATCGGCAACGTATTGAATAAATATGATTATCTGGACGCGAAGGACAAGAGATTTATCAAGCGCGTAGCGGAAGGAACGCTGGAGAGGCGCATTGAACTGGATTATTATCTGGATTACTTTTCCAGCTTGCCCGTCAGGAAGATGAAGCCCCTAATACGGAATCTTCTTCGCATGAGTGCCTATCAGATACTTTACATGGATGCCGTTCCGGACAGCGCCGTCTGTAATGAGGCATGTAAGCTGTCTGAACGCAGGAAATTCCAGAACTTAAAGGGATTTGTCAACGGAGTATTGAGGAAGGTCTCGCGGGAGAAGGAGGCCCTTCCCTTGCCGGACAGGAAGAAAGATTTCCTTCTGTTTCTTTGCGTTAAATATTCTATGCCGGAAGTGATCACGAAGACATGGCTTTCAGAATATGGAGAAGCCCTTACGGAAAAAATACTGCAAGGGCTTTTGGAGATTCATCCCGTGTCGCTGCGCGTGGAAGAAAGCCTTTCCGGGGCAGAGGTAATTGAGGTAAAGGAGCGCATTGAAAAGAGCGGGGCAAAGGCGGAAACGTCCCCCTATGACGCAAGGATTCTTCTCGCGAGGGATTTAGAGGGGGCGGAGAGCCTTCCGGATTTTTGCGAAGGAAAGCTGACCGTTCAGGATGCGAGCTCCGTTCTGGCCGTAAAAATGGCTGGAATCCGGAAGGGTGACTTGGTGGTGGACGCCTGCGCGGCGCCTGGCGGAAAGAGCATTCTTGCATCGGAGCTTACGGGTGAAGAAGGACACGTGACCTGCGGCGACGTGTCGCCTCAAAAGACTGATAAAATACATGAGAACGTGACCCGCATGGGCCGCAACAACATAGAGGTCCGGGTTTGGGACGCAAGAGAACCGGAAACGGATCTGATCGGAAAGGCGGACGTGCTTCTCTTGGACGTGCCGTGTTCCGGATTTGGAGTAATGGGAAAGAAGCGCGACGTAAAATATCACGTTACGGAGGATGGGCTTTCCGGTCTTGATGAACTCCAAAAAGAAATCTTGGCCGGCGCGACAAGGTACGTAAAGCCGGGAGGCATCCTGCTTTACAGTACTTGTACGATCAGAAGCCAGGAAAACCGTGACGCGGTAAGGTGGATCTTGGAGAACCTGCCATTTGAGCCCGTTCCTATGGAGGCGGAGCTTCCGGCTGCCGTTTTGGCGGGCGTGCTGGAGGAAAAAAAGGCTTATCGCGGAGAGAAGGCATCATGGGAGAATTGTCTTGCACAGATTCTTCCGGGCGTCCTTGAAATGGATGGCTTTTTCTTTGCAAAGTTTAGGAGAAAAATGAATGCAGACAGTGGAAACTGACGGAAAAACAGACGTAAAATCCCTGACGCTTGCGGAACTTCAGAAAGCCGTGGAGGACATGGGAGAGAAGGCTTTTCGGGCGAAGCAGTTATATCAGTGGATGCATGAAAAGCTTGCCGGAAGCTATGAGGAAATGACCAACCTTTCCGCAGGCTTCAAGGAGAAGTGCAGGGAAAGATTTTGGTATGCCTCTCTGGAAACCGTCAGAGTGCAGGAATCAAAGATCGACGGCACGCGGAAATACTTGTTTGGCCTTCGCGACGGCAACGTGGTGGAGAGCGTTTGGATGCAGTATAAGCATGGAAACAGCGTTTGCATCTCCTCGCAGGTTGGTTGCCGCATGGGATGCAGGTTTTGTGCTTCCACGCTGGACGGACTCGAGAGGAATCTGACGCCTTCTGAGATGCTCGAACAGATCTATGCCATAACAAAGCATACGGGACAAAGGGTTAGCAACGTCGTGGTCATGGGAACCGGTGAACCCATGGACAATTATGATAATCTGATTCGTTTTCTAAAGCTTCTGACGGATGAAAACGGACTCAACGTTTCCCAGAGAAACGTTACGGTATCTACGTGTGGGATCGTGCCGCAGATGAAGCGGTTTGCCGAGGAAGGGCTTCAGGTTACGCTGGCGCTGAGCCTGCATGCTTCCAATGACGAAAAACGCAGGAAACTAATGCCGATCGCCAACAAGTATTCCATCAGCGAACTGATGGAAGCGTGTGATTATTATTTTAAGCAGACGGGCCGGAGGATCACGTTTGAATACAGTCTTGTGGGCGGCGTAAACGACACGGATGAGGATGCGGAGGAATTGTCAAGACTTGCGGCAAAGCTTTGTTGCCACGTCAACCTGATCCCGGTCAATCCCATCAAGGAACGGGATTACGTTCAGTCAGAGGCGAAAAGGGTGCTTGCTTTTAAAAATAAGCTTGAAAGAAATAAAATAAATGTTACAATTAGAAGGGAAATGGGCCGTGACATTGACGGGGCCTGTGGACAGTTGAGAAGGAAACATAAGGAATCCATTTCCATGGAAGGTATGGGAGGACAACAGGGGTGCTAAAAGCATTTTCCCTAACCGACGTCGGTAGGAAAAGACAACTAAATGAGGATTACGTCTGCGCAAGGACGGAAAAAGTAGGAAATCTTTCCAATTTCTTTATCGTTGCAGACGGAATGGGCGGACATAAGGCAGGCGACCGGGCTTCCAAGGAAACCGTGGAAATGATGCTGGAGAAGATTTCCACATTGAAGGAAACGGATCCCAAGGTAATCTTGCAGGAGGCCTTGAACGTGGCAAACAGGAAGGTTTTTCTGGATGCCAGTGCGTCAGAGGATCTGGAAGGCATGGGAACCACCGTCGTGGCGGCTACCATTCTTGACGGAAAGCTTCTGGCCATGAACGTAGGCGACAGCAGGCTTTACTTGATCTCTGGCGGGGAAATCCGTCAGATCACCATGGATCATTCCCTCGTGGAGGAAATGGTCAGAAAAGGCATTCTTGCGAAAGAGAAAGCACGTAACCATCCCAAGAAAAACATCATCACCAGGGCCGTAGGCGTTGCCCTGACCGTGGAACCGGATTTTTTTGAGGTGGACTTAAAAGCAGGAGACAGAATACTAATGTGTTCCGACGGCCTGAGCAACATGCTTGAGGATGAGGAACTGCAGAAAATTGTTGACAGCGTTGGAACCCTGGAGGATAAGGCAAAGCTCTTGGTGGACGCTGCAAACGTAAACGGCGGAAAGGACAACGTTTCCGTGATTTTGATCGAGATCCCTGCAGAATAGATTTTGGAGAAGACTTATGGTAAAAATGGGTATGATGATCGGTAACCGATATGAGATCTTGGAAAAGATCGGTACCGGCGGCATGTCAGACGTATATCGGGCGAAATGTCATAAGCTGAACCGTTACGTGGCGGTGAAGGTTTTGAAACAGGAATTCGCGGAGAACGAGAATTTCGTTTCGAAATTTATCATCGAAGCACAGGCGGCAGCAGGACTGATGCATCCTAACATCGTGAACGTGTACGACGTTGGCGAGGAGGCTGGCATCCATTACATCGTAATGGAGCTGATCGAGGGCATTACGCTTAAGAAATATATCGAAAAGAAGGCGCGTCTTTCTTACAAAGAGGCCGTCAGCATTGCGATTCAGGTGAGCATGGGCATTGAGGCAGCCCATAACAATCACATTATCCACAGAGACATTAAACCTCAGAACATTATTATTTCCAAGGACGGAAAGGTAAAGGTGACGGATTTCGGAATCGCCAAGGCAGCATCCAGCAACACCATTACCTCCAACGTGATGGGCTCCGTTCACTATACCTCCCCTGAGCAGGCCCGGGGCGGATACAGTGACGAGAAGAGTGACGTTTATTCATTGGGCATTACCATGTTTGAGATGTTGACCGGACGGGTTCCCTTTAACGGGGAGACGACGGTTGCAATCGCCATTAAGCACATTCAGGAAGAACTGCCGTATCCGAGCGATTACGTTCCGGAGATTCCCGTGGCAGTGGAATCCATCGTGCTGAAATGTTGTCAGAAATCTCCCGACAGACGTTATCAGAACATGGGAGAGCTTTTGAGAGACTTGAAGCAATCGCTCCTTACGCCAGACGAGGATTTTGTGGAGCTTGACAATCCCGACGTGGACGGCGGAACGCGCGCCATCAATGACTGGGAGCTTAGCCAGGTGCGCGGAAGGACTTATGCCGACGATACCGATGAAGGAATCCGGCTGAAGGATCAGGAGTATCAGGACGGCTACGAGGCGGAACCGGAAGTATACGACGACGTGGATGGGGATGATGCCCGCGGCGGCATGACGAAGGTGGAAAAGATCACTGCCATCGTCACGGTGATCGTGGGAATCGTGATCCTGATCATTATCCTAGTTCTCAGCAAGCAGTTGCTTAACTATTTTTTGCCTGAAAAGGATGGGGAGAGTTCCGTAGGCACGGGACCCACCTCACCGATCATATCGGATGAAAGTTCCACGGGCAATTTGTCAGAAGAGATTTCCAAGCCTGACGTTCCCAGCAGGGAGATGCCCACCGTGGAAGGGCTTAGCGTTGAAGAAGCGAAGAGAAAGCTGCTAGGACTTAAGATGCTGGTTTCCGTGGAGTACGTGGAATCGGACTTGGTCCCAGCGGGCGACGTGATCAGTGCTGACGTGGAACCCGGACTTATGGTTCCGGAAGGCAGTGTGATCGTGCTTAACGTGAGTTCCGGCGTTGAGGGCGTTTTGGTACCTGACGTGACGGGATGTACCTTGGATGAGGCGACCAGCCGCCTTGGCCAGGCAGGTTTTCTGGTAAATAAAATGGAAGATTATTCGGATGCGGAGGAAGGTCTCGTGTTTAACCAGAATCCGGTCAGCCGCGTGAAGGCCCCGAAAGGCAGCGTGATCACGGTCTATATCAGTAAAGGTAAGGAAAATGTCATGAAGAAGGTTCCATACCTGATCGGATTAGAGCAGTCGGAGGGAACGCTTCGCGCCATTGAAAGCGGACTTAGCATCGGCAACATTCAAATGGTCTTTAATGACAATTATGCGGAGGGAAGAATCTGTACCCAGAGCTATTCTTCCGGCGTATACGTGGACGAGGGCACTGCCATCGACATTTGCGTCAGCATGGGGCAGAAGCGCTCTTATAAGTGTGACGTGACCATTGAAGCGCCGTCAGCGGCGGAGGCACCGGATTACAGGGCAGGCAGCACCGTTGGACTGAAGCTCGTGGCAGATACGGGAATGGTTTTGCTGGATACAAAGACGACGAGCTTTCCATATCCCGTCAGCTATCAAAGCATCGATTCTCCCGGGGGTAACCTGACCGTCACTTATACTGTGACCATCCCCGGCGAAACGACCACGGATCCGGTTACGGGAGAAACCGTTGTCAGTGAGGCAAAGACGGAAACAAAGAGTTTTACCAGAAGAATAGATTTTGTGAGAGAATAGAGGAAGCATGCAGGGAAAGATCGTGAAAGGGATCGCGGGATTCTATTACGTGAACGTGGATGGGATCCTGTATGAATGTAAGGCGAAGGGCGTCTTTCGCAAGGACCATCGGAAACCTTTGGTGGGGGACGACGTCCTGTTGGAAGTTTTGGATGAGGAAAAGAAAATTGGCAACGTGACGGAGCTTCTTCCAAGAAAAAGTGAGTTGATGCGTCCGGCGGTGGCCAACGTTGATCAAGGGATGGTCATTTTTGCGATGACTTCTCCCGCACCGAATCTGAATCTTTTGGATCGCTTTCTGATCATGATGGACAGACAAAAGCTTCCTTGTCTGATCTGCTTTAACAAAATGGATCTGGATGACGGAAAATTGATGGAGACGTACCGATCCGCGTATGAGAAGAGCGGACATCCGCTTCTTTTCATCAGTGCCAAGGAGGGCACGGGATTAAAGGAATTGCGCGCCTTTCTTGAGGGAAAGACTACCACGGTGGCAGGACCGAGCGGCGTGGGAAAATCTTCCCTGATCAATCATCTTCTTGGTGAAACGGCCATGGAGACGGGAAGCCTTAGTGCGAAGATCGACAGGGGAAAACACACGACGCGCCACTCAGAGCTCCTGAGGATCGATCAGGATAGTTTTATCTTTGACACGCCGGGTTTTAGTTCCCTTGAGGTCATGGATCTTGAGAAGGAAGAACTGGCGGCGTATTATGAAGAATTTGTTCCGTTTGAAAAGTATTGCCGCTTTGGAGGCTGCAGTCACGTGACGGAACCGGTCTGCGGCATTAAGCAGGCAGTGGAGACGGGGGAGATCCCGCGGATCCGGTATGAAAATTATTGTCAGTTATATGGAGAATTAAAGAGTAAAAGAAAGTACTAGTTACGCTGGTTAACAGAATTGGAGAATTCGCATGAGCAACAATCAGGATTGGAAAAATCTTGGAGAACAGATCTTAGATTCCGTGGCGGGGGCATTGAATTCGGGAGATTTTCAGCAATTGAACAGTCTGGTTTCCGGTACGGTGGACACCGTCGTACAGGAAGCCAAAAAACAGGCTGAGATCACGAGGGCGACACGGGAGGAAATTCTTAGGCAATACCGGGAGAATAATGCCGCGAACCGCGAAAAGTGGTTGCAACAGCAGCAGGAATTGAACCGCAGAAAGGAAGAACGCCGGGAAGAATGGAGAAAGGTCCGCGAGGCGCAGCAGTACCGGTATTCGCCGAATAGCGTCGGATCCAGGCCATTGCCGCCGCCTCCCAGGGTGAACCGCGTTCGGTTTAAGAAGGTTGGAAGCGTTAAGAACGTATTGAATACGGTGTTTGGTTCGCTGGGACTCAGCGTCGGAGTCGGCATGTCCATGGTGTCTTTGATTCTGATGAGTACCGGACGCACCTGGTTTCCGTTTGCGTTTGCCACGGCAATCGTGGCGGGCATATCCATTGCGATGCTCATCAAGGGAAGCAAGCAGCGCGGGCTGATCAGCAGGGCGCAGCGTTACATGCAAATCTGCGGGACCAAAATGTATGCGGACATCGATGAGATTGCCGTTCAGACGGGAAACAGTTCCAAATTCATTAGAAAGGACATCAAGAAAATGCTTCGCCTTGGCATGTTCCCGGAAGGTCATTTGGATCTTCAGGAAACCTGCTTTATGTTAAACAACGAAGTATACCGTCAATATACGGAAACTGCGGAAGCGTTTAGAATGCGCGAGCGGATGAATGCTGAGAAGAACCGCATACTTACGGCGGAGGAGGAAGAACGGGAGCTTAAACTGCAGCAGGAGAACGAATTAAATGCCATGATGTCGGAAGGAACGGCATACATACAGAAGCTGCGTCAGTTGAACGAATCCATTCCCGGTCAGGAGATTTCAGGGCAGTTGTCCCAGCTGGAAACCTTACTTCGTCAGATCTTTGACCGCGTGAAGGAGCATCCGGAGCAGATGAACCGCATGCACAAGCTGATGGAGTACTACCTGCCCACGACGGTAAAGCTTGTGGAAGCTTACGTACAGTTTGAAAAGGTGGAGAATCCCGGTCAGGACATCCGGGACGCCAAGGCAGAGATCCAGAAAACCTTGGGAATCATCAACGAAGCCTTTACGGAATTGCTTAATAACCTCTTCCAGGATGAAGTGTTTGACGCCACCACGGATGCCCAGGTATTGCAGGCCATGCTTTCAAGAGAGGGTCTTCGTCGCGAAATGAGTTCGGAAACTATTGACTCCAAGCAAGAAAACGAATATGATGAATATGAGGCGCAAGAGGAAGAAGAGGATGACAATCCGTTTAAGCTTACGCTGGAACCAGAGCAACCTGAGGTGCTGCCTTCCCTGAAGGCACCATGGGAAAGCTAGGAGATAAATGAAATCTATGGAGGATACGCAAAATGAGTAACGAATTGGACGAAATGTTAAATCAAGCACCCAGCCTTACCCTGGACCCCATTCCAAGCCCCGCAGACGCGATCGCTGAAATGACACTGACGCCGAACGCAAAGGAAGAAGAGGAAGTGCCGGTTGTTCAGGAAGTAAATCTGACTCCCCAGGAGCAGAAAATGGTAGATGATTTCGCTGCACAGATCGACATCACTAATACGCAGCAGGTAATGCAGTACGGTTCCGGAAGCCAGAAGAAGATCGCTGATTTCTCTGAGAGCGCTCTTGGCAACGTTAGAACCAAGGACATGGGCGAGATCGGAAAGATGCTGACTGACGTTGTTGCTGAGCTGAGAAGCTTTGAAAACGAGGAAGACAAGGGATTCTTTGGCAACATCTTCAAGAAGAGCACGGCAAAGCTTTCTGACATGAAGGCTAAGTATGACAAGGCTGAAGTTAACGTAAATAAGATCTGCAAGGTGATGGAAGGCCATCAGGTAACCCTGTTGAAAGACATTGCCATGCTGGATAAGATGTATGACCTGAACATGAACTACTACAAGGAACTGTCCATGTACATCCTTGCCGGCAAGCAGAAGCTTGAGCACGCTAAGAGCGTTGAGCTTCCTGAATTACTTGCTAAGGCTGAGAAGAGCGGACTTCCTGAGGATACGCAGGCTGCAAGGGATTTCTCCGCACAGATCGATCGCTTTGAGAAGAAGATCTATGACCTGGAGCTGACCAAGACCATTTCCCTTCAGATGGCTCCTCAGATCCGTCTGATCCAGACGAATGACACTGCAATGAGTGAGAAGATCCAGTCCACTCTTGTAAATACCATTCCTCTGTGGAAGAGCCAGATGGTAATCGCAATTGGACTGAACCACTCCACGAACGCTGCAAGGGCACAGAAGGAAGTTTCTGACATGACCAACGCACTTCTGAAGAAGAATGCGGAGACCTTGAAGGTTGCTACCATTGAGACTGCAAAGGAGAATGAGAGAGGTATCGTGGATATTGAAACCCTGACCCAGACCAACCAGACCCTGATCAGCACTTTGGATGAAGTGATGAAGATCCAGGAGGAAGGCAGAACGAGACGTGCAAACGCTGAGGTAGAGCTTGCAAGAATCGAGAACGAGATGAAGGCAAAGCTGCTTGACGTTAGTAAGGGAAGCATGTTAAAGAAAGAAAGCAAATAATGAACTTACTTAGAGCCGGTTCCGAAAGGGACCGGCTTTATTTTGGCAAGGATTGAGCAAGAATAACAATAATAGCGTAGCGTAAAACGATTTTTTCTGAGATAATGTACAAAGAAAAGTCTTAATGAGGAGGTTACGCATGAATTTAAAAACAGCATTTGCGCCATACTTTAAAGTTGGCGCGGCAATGTCGAGATGGAATCTCCATACGCCTGCACACGTGGAATTCCTTTCGCAACAATTTAGCAGCTACACCGTCGAAAATGACATGAAGCCCATGTATTTCCTTGACGGGAAGAAAAACCGCATGGAGTCAGAGAAGTATAACCTGGCGCCGGCACTGACTTTTGAGCATGCCATTCCCTATCTGGAGATGGCAAAGGCAAAGGGAATCCCCATGCGCGGACATACTCTTGTGTGGCACGGACAGACGCCGCAGTGGTTCTTTTACGAGAACTATAATACTTCAGGAAAACTTGCAAGCAGGGAAACGATGCTGGCAAGAATGGAAAACTATATTAAGGGCGTGCTTGGCTTCGTGCAGGACAATTATCCCGGCGTCATCTATGCGTGGGACGTTGTCAATGAGGCCATCAATGACGGCGGTTTTCGTGATTCCCTGTGGTTTAAGGTTCTCGGAAAGGATTTTATCGAGAAGGCGTTTGAATTTGCAAGAAAATATGCGGCCCCGGGCGTATCCCTGTTTTACAATGATTATGAGTCTGCAACGGAATGGAAACGGGATTGCATCTTGAAGGACATTCTGATTCCCTTGAAGGAAAAAGGCCTGGTTGACGGCATGGGAATGCAATCGCACCTGCTTATGGATCATCCGGATTTCAAGGATTTCAAAACGGCTTTGGAAATGTATGGAGCGCTTGGAATCGAGGTACAGATCACGGAGCTTGACCTGCATAATGCAGACCCTTCAGAGGAATCCATGCATCAGCTGGCCATGAGATATCAGGAGCTCTTCCGGATTATAGTCGAGGCGAAGAAGTCTGGCAAAGCGAACGTGACGGCAGTGACGTTCTGGAATCTGCTGGATGAAAACAGCTGGCTTTCCGGTTTCCGCAAGGAGACAAGTTATCCTTTACTGTTCCATGGAAAATGTGAGGCGAAGGAAGCTTATTACGAGGTTTTGAAGGTTGTTGTTCCTGAGGATCAGATTGATCCCTGGAAGTTCGAGGCAAGCGAAGAAGATTTCCAGGCACAGGGAATGCCTGAGGAAAATAAAGGAGGGATTACCATGCAGGAAGTATATGAATTCTTAAAGGAAGTTGGCGTTTATTATCTGGCAACGGTGGAAGGTGATCAGCCCAGGGTAAGGCCTTTTGGCACCATCGACCTGTTCGAGGGAAAGCTTTATATCCAGACGGGTAAGGTCAAGGAAGTTTCCAAGCAACTCCAGAAGAACCCGAAGGCTGAAATCTGTGCCTTTGCGGAAGGAAGATGGCTGCGCGTTGCCGGAGAACTGATCCGCGATGACAGGATCGAGGCAAAAGAGCACATGCTGGAAGCATATCCTCACCTGAAGGGCATGTATTCCGCAGAGGATGACAATACGGAAGTTCTCTACTTCAGAAACGCTACGGCGACGTTCTCCTCCTTTGGCGCTCCTTCCAGAAGCATCCAGTTCTAATAACGAAAGGGCATGCTCCTCTAAAGGCGCATGCCCTTATCTTTTCACAGGGAGAATACAATCATGGAAAAAAAGCCTGAAATAACAGTTTTTGAAGATGGAACAAAAATTTGGGAAGCGGAGCTGGGAAGCTTTGCGGTAAAGACGTATCTGCCTAAAACGGATCTGCCCGAAGACATTGTAAATTTTGGATTCCGCGCGCCCTACCTCATGATTTTTGAGGAGAAACGACTCTCAAAGCAGGAGGCGAAGGAGTTCGCTGATAAGAATGGTTTTTCGGAGGTCGCATCTGGGTTTGCCGGAAGCGTGAATTTTTTCTATCCGTTGAATGATGGTGGTTGGGAAAAGGCGCCGGATTCATTCTTTGCCGATATTCTAGGGGAGTCCCGCATCAGCCAGTATTATGAGGATGGCATGGCCATCACGTATGACCGCTTTGCAAAGAAGATGGGCAATCCCTACATCCGCGGTGCAGTTCTCAGAACCTATCTTTATGGATATGGGCAGTCTGCAGATTTTATCGCAAAGAATTATCTAAAAACAATTTACGGTCACTTCCTTTGGGGGCCCGGAGAAGTAACGCCGGCCGCATGCATCCTGCAGGGGCTTAGCGTGATGCCTAAGCCGGAGCGCAGGGACGTACCGGTGGTATCCGTTGGTAACAGTGACGAGATCAATGAAGCGTTGATGGAGAGCCTGGACGACGTATTGATCGAGCAGGTCGCAGACGTTCCGGGCGATTATAAGGAGTTCGTTGGAAATTACAGACGCATTCTTGGAGACCTCCAAGAGGAACCTGACTTAGAGAAGATGGGCATGGTATGCGAGCCTTCTTACGTCACCGTAAAAACTGCAGCAGACAATCGCGGAGACGATAAGGACACGAAGGAGCACAGGATCGGCTACGTTGCTTATTACAATAAGGGCATCATGGATGGAGGGAAGAAGGTTCCGCTGGTGCTTTGTTTCCACGGCGGCGGAGATTCCACCTTCTTTATGGCAAGCTGTTCCGGTTGGAATCTGATCGCGGCGAAGTATGGATTTCTTCTTGTCTGCGTGGAAAATCACTTAAACAGCACGGCGACTGAGAACATGGAGATGCTCAGCCAGCTTAAGGAGAAGTATTCCATTGATGAGACAAAGATTTATGCCAGCGGTTTCTCCATGGGCGGCTGTAAGTCATGGGACATGATGCAGGAGTATCCGAAGGTATTTGCGGCAGTTGCACCCATGGATGCAACGTTCGAGGTAGGCTGCAATTCTTATGGCGATCCGGTGGAAGGCTACAACCAGACCGTGCTTGTGCCTACGTTCTATGCCGGCGGAGAGATCACGCCGCTTCCGGAATTGCCCTTCCAGGCACAAAAATGCGTTGACCGCATGAGATACGTATTCAAAGTAAATCAGGTGAAAAAGCCTTATGAAGTAAAGCTGGAAGAAAAAGAACAGTGGGAAAATCCCATCTGGGGCGTGGACGGTGACTATACCTACAAGTTAGTCAACGAGGAGCGTGAGAACAGCGTATTGACCTTACAGCTTTTTGAAAGCACGAACGGAAAGTGCTATTCCGTATTTGGGTGCGTGGGGAATCAGGGACATGAGGTGAGACACCATACCTGTGAGCAGGCATGGAAGTTTATGAGTCAGTTCAAGAGACTCCCGGACGGAACGATAGAAGGCGGAGACATGGAGACGATCAAGGCTTTATACAAATAAGTTAAAAAGAACTGGGTCACGGGGAATTTCCCGAGACCCAGATTTTTTATGTGTTCTTATGCATGTTCATGACTTCAATGCAGATCTTTTGGTATAATTCCATGCGGCCGTCAGAGGTCTGATGAGATATCTTCTCACAGAGTTCCTTATCGTTCTCAATTAAGGCGACGAGGTCAGGATTATAGATGGTTCCCGCGTCGGCCTTAAACTCATCCAGGATCATCTGGAAGGTCTTGCCGTGGGTGTAGTATCTGCCGAGCACGTCCGTGCCTGCGTCGGCGCTGTCCGCTAACCGGATCAGGTCGATCAGAACCCGGACGGGAGAGTTCACGTTGTCAAAATCTTTCGGATATCCCTTACCGTCATAGGTCTTGTGATGACCGCGGATCACGTCGACATAGGGCGTGAAATCGGGATCATCTTCGAGAAGCTTGGCACCGAGACTTGGATGATACTTAAGAATGCCGTATTCATCCTCGGAAAGCTTGCGGTCCTGCGTGTTGATAATGATGGCTACGCGGCATTTTCCCACGTCATGCAGAAGACCGCTCCGTTCCACGTAGGAAAGGATCTTTTCACGGTTTTCCAGGATTTCCTTCTCCGTGGCGTATCCTAACAGCCCAATGAAAAGAGAGGGATTATGCTCTAATACGGATTCACCGATCATGCGGGCGATCTTGGAAACCATTATGCTGTGTACGTAGGTCGTGGGTTGCCTGCGAAGAATCAGGTTGAGGAGAAGGGAAAGCTTGTCCTCGGCATTATCCAGGAGCGGTGCAGCCAGTCCGTAAAATTCGTAAAAAGTCCAATTAAAATCTTCGGGATAAAAGGTGTGCGGCGTGTGGACGCTGTCCTTGATCAGGCGGTTCAACGCACCCTGCAATAAGTTCCCTTTCTCCGCAGGAAGCTTTTTCAAAGCCTTTGCGGCATAAGCGAAACAGGAGTGTTCATTCCGGAGCAATTGCCAGGTCCGCTTGGAATCACTCTTTTCGAAATTGATGGCGGGAAGCGCCTTCAAAATGTAGTCAGACATGGAGACGACGCTGGCTTCCTCGGAGGTCTGTTTCTGAATCCGCTTATAGCTATTCTCCATGATCTTGTAATATCCAAGGGGATCGCTCTTTAGGTTGATCCTGCCCATTTTGTTCAGTGCCTGTTCCGCGAGTACACAATATTCCTCAGCGTTTGTGATGCAGGAAGGATTCATGGAGAGGATGTTTAAGTATTGTTCCTCCACGTTTCTTACGATCGCCTTTACGTAAGGCGCATTGCCGTCTAATTTCTGCACTTCCTCGCGATTCCACAGAGCCATGCATCTGTCACGGAATTCGCTTGCGCGGCCGGAGAGGGACGGGTACTCCGCACTGTATTGGATCAGATTTAAGTAAGCGGTAAAGAACAGGCCGCGATAAGCCTCCCGGGGAATCTCCGCATAATGATCTTCGTAAGTCGTGATCCTTTCAAAATACTGTAACCATTCCGAGGGACCGTCGGCATTCAGCGTCTGGTCAAACAAAAGATAGTGCGCACAGCCCATGGCATAGTTTAAGAACACGATCTTCGCAAAATCCCGCATGTCCTCATAATGGGGAAGCAAGTATCTCGCGAGCCTTAGTCCGAAGGAAACGACGTAAAGGGAATTCTGATGCAGGTTCCAAAGGAGTTCAAAAAGCAGGTCCCATTCCTGCCATGACATCCGCATGGGAAGGGAAGAGAAGAACTCATTGAACAGTTTTTCGTTTTCCTGATATACTTCGCGAAGAATCTTGGCACGTTCATAAACGACCTCGGACCAGTTGGCATCCTCACATGAGGCCATCAGGCGGTTGTTCCATTCGCCTACCAGTTCGGAATTCATCTTCAAGGTTTCATATAATTCGTTCAATTGTTTTTCGGTGATCACGGTTTCTTCCATGCGAGGTTCACCTCCTTTATTCCTATCCTATATTTTATCGCAATTCATGCGCACTGTCAATTGCACGAGATTTCGGACAACTTGAAAATCTATGGGAAGCTCTGCATTAAGAAGGGGTGATCGCCCATGATCAATTACGTTTGGCTTGCACGTTATTTGGTTTTGTGATAATATATAGCAAGTTTCATAGAGAAGAGTAATTGGTGCCGGCGGAGAAGTCCTTTTTCTCCAAGGGTTAAAAGGGAAGCGGGTGAGATTCCCGCACGATCTCGTCACTGTGATAAGGGAGTGGGAGCGTCAGGACTCTTTGCATAAGGAGTCAGTCACTGATCCGTTGGATTGGGAAGGCGACGCGTCCGCGATGATCTTTCAGCCAGGAAACCTGCCAGTTATAATGGTACGGGAAGAAATTCCAGATCACGAGTCATTGGTCGTATCGAGAGAAAACCGTCTTAGGGAAAAAACTAAGAAGGTCTAATTTTGATGTGAAAGACTCTGCTGATCAAAGGCAGAGTTTTTTCTTTTCACTTCACTCAAAGATGCATAAAACAGTTGCTCTTCAAAAATGAATCAGACAAACAGACCTACGGAGAAAAGAGGAGAAGAAGATGAAGAAGAAAGCATTACTGGCAATGATGGCGGCGATGGCGCTCACCTTGGGCATGACCGCCTGCACGAACATGGCACCGGATCCGGACGCAACGTCCCAGACGGGGGAAACCGTTACGCAGGAGAGCACGCAGGAAACGTCGTCTACGGAGGAGAGTACGGAAGTGGTAGAACAGAAAACGGATCAAGAGCTTGCGGATGAAGTGGCAGCCCTGATTGATGCCATTTACGTTCAGAAAAGAACGGATAAAACAGATGAACAGTGCGCTGCAGCCAAGGCGGCATGGGACAAATTGACAGATGCGCAGAAGGAATTGGTGGAAGGTGAATTCGCAGATCCCGATTACTTCGGACGCGACACCGGTGATGCTTCCAAGGATGATCCCTTAAACCAAGACGGCATTGGCGAGAAGGAGCTTTTGGTCGTGAGCTTTGGTACCTCCTTTAATGACAGCCGCGTGGAAGACATTTCAAGCGTGGAAAAGGCATTGCAGGCAGCTTATCCTGATTGGTCCGTGCGACGGGCGTTTACCGCTCAGATCATCATCAATCACGTGCAGGCGAGAGACGGCGAGAAGATCGATAATATGGAGCAGGCTCTAGAGCGTGCCATTAAGAATGGCGTAAAGACGCTTGTAGTACAGCCCACGCATCTGATGCATGGTGCTGAATACGATGAGCTCGTTGGCGTTTTGAAACAGTATGAGAATCAGATCCCGAACATCGTGGTTGCAGAACCTTTGCTTGGTGAAGTCGGAAGCGACGCCAGCGTGATCAATGACGACAAGCAGGCAGTGGCCAAGGCGGTTGTGGCCGATGCCGTAAAGACTGCCAACATGGGCGACGTTGCGGCAGCTGAAACTGGTGGAACCGCACTGGTGCTGATGGGACACGGAACCGCGCATTCAGCGAAGGTTACCTACAGCCAGATGCAATCACAGATGGAAGCGCTTGGGTATAACAACGTATTCATCGGCACCGTGGAAGGTGAGCCTGAGGACACGTCCTGTGAGGCAGTCATTGAGAAGGTGGCGGAAAGAAAATTCCCCAAAGTCATCCTTCGTCCTTTGATGGTGGTAGCCGGAGATCATGCAAACAATGACATGGCAGGTGAGGATGAGGATTCCTGGCTGAGCATGTTTATGGATTCCGAAAATTTTGAAACCGTTGACGTGCAGATTGCGGGACTTGGAAGAATTCCCGAGGTACAGGAAATCTACGTACGCCATACCGCCGAGGCAATCGAACTTGCAAAATCTCTTGCCGAACAGACGCAGACTACCGTCACCGGACTTAAGGAGTCAGAACTGAAGGAAGGCGTGACTTATCTCGCTAAGTTTAGCACGGACAGCGGCATGTTTAAGACCAATGAAGCGTGTGAGGGCAAGGGAACCCTGACGGTTAAGGATGGCAAGATGACGTTGCACGTTACCATGCCCAGCAAGAACACCGTGAAGCTTTTCCAGGGACTTGTGGCTGACATGAAGGGGCTTGGCGATGCAATCATTCTGCCTTCAATTGATGAAGTAACCTACAGTGACGGAGCGAAGGAAGAAGTATATGGATTTGACGTTCCCGTGCCTGCGTTGGATCAGGAATTTGACCTTGCACTTGTTGGAACCAAAGGTACGTGGTATGATCATAAGGTAAGCGTTTCCGAGGTGACGGAAGGCAATCTTGACGGCGTTGTGGCAGTTAAGTCACAGGCCGCTTCCCTGGCAGACGGTGAATACGTTGCGACGGTTACGGTGACCGGCGGCTCCGGCAAGGCGACGATCGAAAATCCCGTAAAGATCATCGTAAAGGATACTAAGATTTATGCCGAACTGACTTGGAGCAGCAAGAATTATGACTATATGATCGTGGACGGCGAGAAATACTTAAATGAAGCAGCTGAGGGTGAAAACTCCAAGTTTACCATCCCGGTGAAGAGCCTCGGAGAAGAGCTTAACGTGATCGGAGATACCATTGCCATGGGAACGCCTCATGAGATTGAATATTCTTTGAAGTTTGTTGTGCAGGAATAAGAAATGACGGAAGGTAACAAACATGAGAATCATTAAGGCAGGATTGATCTTGCTGATTTGCCTGTCCCTATGCGCCTGCGGCGCACGGGGGCAGGATTCCCAAAATGACGGTCCAGGCGTGGAAAGTCATTTCGGGGATGTTTTAAAAACTGAGGTCGCTAGCGGAGAAAACGAGGCTGCCTCCTTTGACCAGATGCATTGGGAGAAGGGGTTGGAGCTTTCTCATGCTACGACCTTTTTTGTTGAAAAAGCTGGAGATTATCTGTTGATCACCATTGCGGACGCGGATCGGTTTCTTGTTGTACCGGAAGGGCAGAGCGTGCCTGACGACGTGCCAAGGGATGTGGTAATTCTCAAAAAACCCATACAACGCGCGTATCTTGCGTCCTCCTCCGTGTTTGACCTGATCCGTGAAGCAGGTGCGCTTGGCAGACTTCGCCTTTCCGGTACCAAAAAAGAGGATCTTTGCATTCCGGAAACCATTGCAGCCATGGATGCGGGAGAATTATTGTATGCCGGAAAATACAATAAACCTGATTACGAATTATTGATTGCGGAGGGGTGTGATCTCGCGATTGAGAACACTATGATCTATCACAATCCGGAGGCCAAGGAAAAACTGGAGGCGTTGGGAATCCCTGTTTTGGTAGAGACCTCGAGTTATGAAACACATCCCTTCGGCAGGATGGAATGGATCAAGCTGTACGGGCTTTTGTTTGACTGTGAGGATGCGGCAAATGCCTTTTTTGATGAGACGGTCAAGGCCATTACGCCCGTGCTTCAGCAGGAAAAAACGGATGACAAGGTGGCGTTTTTTTACGTGAATTCCAACGGGGTGGTCAACGTAAGAAAGCCTGGGGATTACGTTGCCAAAATGATTTCTTTGGCAGGCGGAGAGTATGTTTTGACGAATGCCAAGGTGGAGGAAGAGAATGCCCTCTCCACCATGAACATGCAGATGGAAGACTTTTATCTCGCGGCGAAGGATGCCGACGTGATTGTTTACAACAGTACCATTGTCGGCGAGTTAAACAGCATCGGCGATCTTCTGGAGTTAAGTCCTTTGTTTGCGGATTTCAAGGCCGTAAAGGAGAACCGGGTTTATTGCACGGAGAAGAATTTCTTTCAGCAGACCACGGCCATCGCAGACTTTGTGGAGGATCTTGGCATGGCGCTCCGAAATCCGGAGCAAAAGGAATTTCATCAAATGAAAAAGCTCTCGAAATAATCTTTGGGAGAATTGTCTTGGGATGATTTCGGAAAGGATCAGAAGAATGACTGAGAATGAAAAAATAAAGCCCCAAAGGACTTCGTATATGCGCAGAATCATTTTCTTTGTCGCAGCGGCAGTTGCGCTGGCAGTCCTGATCTTATGGAACGTGTGGAGCGGCAGTCATTCCATGACGGGAAGGGAAATTTGGCAGGTTCTCACCGGGCAAGTCACTGAGGGGGCAGGGTATCAGATTTTATGGAACGTCAGGCTCCCTAGGATTTGCGCGGCCTTTTTTTTGGGCGGAGCCCTTGCCGTTTCAGGATTTCTTCTGCAAACATTTTTTGGAAATCCAATCGCGGGTCCGTACGTGCTGGGCATTTCTTCCGGCGCGAAACTTGTGGTTGCCTTGACCATGATTTTTTTCCTGGGTAAGGGCATTCACTTAAAATCCTATGGCTTGATGGCGGCAGCGTTTGTCGGTTCCCTCATGGCAATGGGATTTGTGCTTTTGGTCTCGCTTCGCGTACAAAAGGCATCCCTGCTGATCGTATGCGGCATTATGATCGGTTACGTCTGTTCCGCGGTGACGGATCTTTTGGTCACGTTTGCGGACGACTCCAACATCGTAAATTTACACAATTGGTCCATGGGAAGCTTTTCGGGAATGCAGTGGGCGAACGTGGGGTTCATGGCGTGGATGGTGATCCTTACCTGCGTGATCACTTTTTTGCTGTCGAAGCCCATGGGAGCATATCAGTTGGGCGAAGCATATGCGAGAAACGTGGGCGTGAACGTGAAGGCACTCCGGATCGCAATGATCCTTTTGTCCAGCCTTTTGTCAGCCTGCGTAACGGCATTTGCCGGCCCCATTTCTTTCGTCGGGATTGCCGTGCCGCATCTGGTAAAGCTCTGCACCAAAACGGCAAAGCCCCTGATCCTGATTCCAGGTTGCTTTCTCGGCGGCGCGGTAGTGACGCTGTTTTGTGACGGGATCGCGAGATGCGCGTTTGCTCCGACGGAGGTCAGCATCAGTTCCGTCACCGCAGTATTTCTGGCTCCCGTGGTCATTGTCATGATGCTGCGGAAGAAGGAGGCAAGGACATGAAAAAGAAGTGGATTTACTTTATCGTTTTTCTGATTTTGCTGGCCGTTGAATTCTTCATCGGGATCTTCGTTCATGACCGTTTCATAAGGCCTTACGTGGGGGACGTGATCGTTGTGATCGTCCTTTATTTCCTGATCAGGAGCATTTCCTCGGAGAAACCTGCGTTTTTATGCCTTTGGATTCTTTTGTTTGCCGCTTGTGTGGAAGTGACTCAGGTTTTCCCGCTGGTGGATCTTCTCGGCATAAAGAATCGCTTTATCCGGGTGGTCATGGGAACTTCTTTTTCCTGGAAAGACATGATAGCCTATATTGCCGGATCCGTCGTTAATCTTATCATGGATCTGAAAATCTTTAAGGACGTGACGACGCGGGGCGGCAGAAGGGAATAAATGACCGCTTGCGGCTTTAACAAACACGTAAAAGGGAAGGAAAACGCGTGGAGATAAAAAATGGACTAAAAACGGAACAACTAAGCGTCGGCTATGAGAAAAAGGTACTTCTTTCGGGCGTGGAGCTGGAGGTGCGCGCCGGTAGCGTGCTGACGCTGATCGGACCAAACGGATCCGGAAAATCCACGATCCTAAAGACACTCACCCGGCAACTGGAGAGCCTTGGCGGAAGGATCCTGTTTTTGGAGAAGGACGAATCTGTGGAGACGGACGCCGGGAAAGAAAAATGGCGTGACGTGGAAGAGATGACGGGCACGGAAATTGCAAAGAGGCTCGCCATGGTAATGACGCAAAGGCCGGCAGCGGAACTTATGACTTGCCGCGAAATGGTGGCTACGGGACGATATCCCTATGTGGGAATGCTGGGAATTCTTGGGAAAGAAGACTGGCGGAAGGTGGACGAAGCCATGGGGATCATGAACGCGGAGGAGGTGGCGGACCAGAGTTTTTATGCGATCAGCGACGGACAAAGGCAGCGGGTCATGCTTGCCAGGGCTCTGTGCCAAGAACCCAAGGTTCTGGTGCTGGACGAGCCAACCTCGTATTTGGACTTGCGCCACAAACTGGACATTTTGGAGTCAATCCGAAGACTGGCAAAGGAAAAGGGAATCGCCGTGATCACTTCTTTGCATGAACTGGATTTGGCCATGAAGGTGTCTGACTGGATTGCATGCGTGGACGGAGACCGGGTGGCAAGACAGGGAACGCCGGAGGAGATCTTTTCCGGAGATTACGTGCAAAAGCTCTACGGCGTTGATCCGGAATGCTTTAATCCCATGACGGGAGCCCTGTATCTAAAGGCGGGAAAGGCGCAGCCAAAGATCTTCGTCATTGGCGGCGGAGGAGTGGGGATCCCCACGTATTACAAGCTTCTGCGCGAAGGAATTCCTTTCGCCGCAGGTATTCTTTTTGAGAATGATCTGGAGATGGACGCGGCGCGGGCTTGTGCAAGCCAGGTGGTCAGCGCGGAGGCTTTCACGCCCATTGACGCCAAGGCTTTGGAAAGGGCAAGGAAGCTTATCGACGAGTGCGAGACGGTAATTTGTCCGTTAAAGACGTTTGGACCGCTAAATGAGGCAAATAAAGCCCTTAAAGAATACGCAAAAAATTGCGGGAAACTGGAAAACGTGGTAGAATAAAAAGAACGCATTAAAACATAAATCATAAAAAAGAATGGAGGAAACCAATATGCCATTTATTGATTCAAAGATCACCGTACCCGTAAGTGCTTCAGGGAAGGAAGAGTTAAAGAGCGAACTTGGCAAGCTGATCACAACGCTTCACAAGAGCGAGACCTATCTGATGGTGGGCATCGAGGATAATTATGATCTGTGGCTTGGCGGCAAGAAGCTGGAGAAGGGGGCATACATTGCAGTAAGCCTTTTCGGAAACGCATCCTCCGGCGACTATGACAAGCTGACGGGACAGATCTGTGAACTGTATGCAAGAAAGCTTGGCATTCCAGGAAATTGTATCTACGTAACGTATCATCCCGTGAGCGACTGGGGATGGAACGGCGGTAATTTCTGATGGCTAAGGTGATCATGGTGCAGGGGACGATGTCCAATGCCGGAAAAAGCCTGGTGGTCGCAGGTCTTTGCAGGATATTTAAGCAGGATGGCTACCGCGTTGCGCCGTTCAAGTCCCAGAACATGGCCCTGAATTCCTTTATCACGAAGGAAGGACTTGAGATGGGGCGTGCGCAGGTTATGCAGGCGGAAGCGGCGGGAATGGAACCCATGGTCTGCATGAATCCCATTTTGCTGAAACCTACGACGGACAAGGGCTCCCAGGTCATTGTCAATGGCGAAGTCCTCGGCAACATGCCTGCAAAAGAGTATTTTAAGTATAAGACAAAGCTGATCCCTGACATTGTCAAGGCCTTCCAAAAGCTGGAGGAGTATGCCGACGTGATCGTGATCGAAGGCGCGGGAAGCCCTGCAGAGATCAACTTAAAGGAAAATGACATTGTCAACATGGGAATCGCAAAGCTTGTGGACGCTCCCGTCCTTTTGGTCGGCGACATTGACCGCGGCGGCGTGTTTGCCCAGCTCCTTGGAACCATTATGCTCCTTGAGGAGGACGAGAAGGCAAGAATCAAGGGACTGATCGTCAACAAATTCCGCGGAGACAAGACCATCTTAGATCCCGGCATCACCATGCTGGAAGAGCGCGGCGGCATTCCCGTTACGGGGGTGTTGCCCTATATGCACGTAAAGCTGGATGACGAGGACAGTTTAAGCGAACGTCTTACGAGTAAAGGGCGGGGAGCGGTGAACGTGGCCGTGATCAGGCTGCCGCGGATCTCGAACTTTACAGACTTCTCAGCGTTTGAGCGGATTGACGGCGTAAAGGTAACTTACGTGACAAGGCCCGAGGAGCTTGCGGACGCAGACATTGTCATTCTGCCAGGAAGCAAGAATACCATCGGAGACTTAAAGTGGCTCCGGGAGAGTGGCATGGAGGCATCCATTTACCGCTTCGCACAGGAAAAGCCCGTGATGGGGATCTGCGGCGGATATCAGATGCTGGGAAACCTGATCTCTGATCCGGAGAACGTGGAAGAAGGCGGCTCCATTCGGGGCTTGGGACTTTTAGGCGTCGAGACGATCCTAAAGGATCAAAAGACGACCCTGCAGGTTTGCGGAATGTTTGAAGAACTGGAGGGTTTCTTTTCCTGCCTGTCAGGACTGGCGGTGGAAGGCTACGAGATCCACATGGGGGATACGAGGGCTACTGACGGTCAAAAAAGCCTGACCCGGATCCGCGAGATCCGTCAGAGGGAAGAGGGTTCCGCACAGACGGTTGCCGCGGGTGATTTTCGCATGGACGGCGCCATTTGCGGAAACGTATGCGGAAGTTACGTACACGGCATTTTTGATCAAGGTGACGTGGCGTATCGCGTCGCAAAGGCCTTGGCTGACAAGAAGGGCGTTACCCTGCGGGCGCCGGAGGAATCGGATTACCGCGCCTATAAAGAGAGCCAGTATGATCTTTTGGCGGCAGAGATGAGGAAGCACTTGGACGTGGATGCCGTGTACGCAATGCTTCGCGACGCAGCCATTTAGAACCTTAGTTGACGCTGCCATGCTGCGTGGCATATGGGAAAAGGAAGAACGAAATGGATCAGATAACTTTGGGAGCGCTGGAGATCGAGGAAATCGATCAAGCGTTATACAAAAAGCTCAAAGCCGGCTGGGACAAGGTGGCAAAGCCTTTAGACGGCATGGGAAGCTTTGAGGAACTGCTGTCCCGCATTGGAGCGATCCAGGGGAGGCTTCTTCCGGAGGTGGAAAGAAGCCGCGTGATCGTGTGCTGTGCGGACAATGGCATTGTGGAGGAGGGCGTCAGCCAAAGCGGGCAGGAGATCACTGCAATCTGCGCCGGCAACATTGCGGGCGGGCGCTCCAGCGTAGCCATCATGGCAAGGCAGGCAAGCGTTGACGTTTTGTGCGTTGACGTCGGAATCAATACGGACGAAAAGATCAGCGGCGTCCGGGATGAGAAAATCCAGAAGGGAACCAGAAATTTCCGGAAAGAGCCGGCGATGACGGCGGAGGAAGTTGAAAAAGCATTTGGCGTCGGCGAGAAGCTGGTTTTAGAGAGCAAGGAGGCTGGATATGCCATTCTTGGGATTGGCGAGATGGGAATCGGAAACACGACGACATCCAGTGCCGTGACGGCAGCGCTTCTCGGACTTTCTTCCGTCACCGTGACGGGCAGGGGTGCAGGCCTTGATGACGAGGGACTTTCACGAAAAAAAGCGATCATCCGGGAGGCATTGTTTCAGTACGGTTATCAGACGGAGCTGGGCGAAGCGCAGGAAATGGCGGAAAAGATCGGAGTTGAGCTCGGTGAAAAAAGAGAACCGGCGTATTCCAAAAGAGAGCTTGCGCTTGACGCTTTGGAAACGATGGGAGGATATGACTTGGCATGCATGGCAGGCATTTGCCTCGGCGGCGCGAAACATCACGTGCCGATCGTTTTGGATGGGTTTATCAGCCTTGCCGCGGCGCTCGTGGCATGCTGGATCGAGCCCAAAGTGAAAGCTTACTTGATCCCTTCCCATTCCGGCAAGGAACCTGCCGTAAAGGCCATTGAGAAAGAACTGGGCCTGCAGCCGGTGATTTATGCCAAAATGGCACTTGGGGAAGGCACGGGTGCAGTGATGATGCTTCAGCTTTTGAAAACGGCAAATGCGGTTTATGAAAACAGCGTGTCATTTGAAGGGGCAGGCATAGGTCAATACGAGCGTTTTCAATGATTGAAGACGCACCGGCTGAGGCAAGGTATTAGGGAAAGACATGAGGGAATGACGGCCATGATGATTTTGATCGTGGGAGGAAGCGGCTGCGGCAAGTCAGCGTATGCGGAAAAAAGAATCATGGAACTGAGCTTAGATGGCGCCATGCGATATTACCTTGCGACCATGCAGGTCTATGGAGAGGAAGGACGCCGAAAGGTGCAGCGCCACGTGGAACTGCGTAAGAATAAGGGCATGCTCACGATCGAACAGACCCGCGACGTTTCAGAGGCGCTTCCAAAGATGCAGGAAGGTCCCAAAGTCGTTCTCCTGGAGGATATGGGAAATTTAGTCGCAAACGAAATGTTTGGTGAAGACGGCACCATGACGCCCTGGGAGATCGTGGCGGATAAGATCGTAATGCAGCTTCGTCAAATGAATTCCAGTTTAGATCATCTTGTGATCGTTTCGAATAACGTATTTGAAGACGGCATCGACTATGAGGAAGGAACAAGGGATTATCTGCGTGCGCTGGGAAAAGTGAACGCGGAACTCGCCGGGGATGCGGCGCAGGTTGTGGAAGTGGTTGCCGGAATTCCGTTGCCAGTGAAAGGATAAGGAATAAGGAGAAGGAAAAACCGTGAAGTGGATCAAGTCGGTTGGAAAAGCGTTTATCGTGGCGTTTTCCATTTATTCAAAAATACCAATGCCGCGCTTTAACTGGGAATCGGATGACATGAAATATCATCTGTGCTTTTTCCCATGGGTTGGAGCAGTGATCGGCGGATTGGAGTGGCTCTGGTACTTTCTGTGCTCACAAAGGGAGCTCGGAACGTGTGCCTACGTTTTTATCGCCATTGCCATTCCCATATTGGTCACGGGAGGATTCCATCTGGACGGTTTTATGGATTCCTGTGATGCGCTGCATTCCTATCAGGACAGAGAGAAAAAGCTGGAGATCTTAAAGGATCCGCACATAGGGGCCTTTGCCGTGATCTGCCTTGCCGGATATTTTTTGTTGGCGGCGGGAGCGCTTTCAATCCTATATGATGCGGCGATTCAGGAGGCATCAATGCTTTTTGGGGATTGGCGGGGCGTGGCCGTGCTTTGCATGAGCTTCTTTTTCTCCAGGGCGCTCAGCGGAATCAGCGTCGTCACCATGCCGGGTGCCAAGAAGAAGGGCATGCTCCAAACATTTTCTGACACGGCAGGAAAGAAAACGGTCCTGGTCCTTTTGATCCTGCAGCTTGTATTGATCGCGGCGGCAACCATTGTGCTAAGTCCCGTCATGGGCATCACGCTTATCGCGTCAGCCGGACTTTCTTTCGCATATTATCATCACGTCAGCATGAAGCAATTTGGCGGGATCACGGGAGATTTGGCAGGATATTTTGTGTCTCTTACTGAAGTAGTGATCTTATGTGTCGCGGCAATCTTGGCGGTGATCCTGGGGTGACTTTGATAACGCCGCAGGGTGCCGTGTTTGTTAGAATATATAGTCAGAATTTGAAATGAGGTTTGGCGAATGAGAATCATCATAGTTAGACATGGACAACCAAATTACGAAAAGGATTGTCTGACGCCGCTGGGGATCCGGCAGGCGAAGGCGGCAGCTGAGAGACTAAAGGATGAAGGGATTGAGGAGATTTATTCTTCCCCCATGGGACGGGCCAGGCAGACGGCGCAGGAGACGGCAGATTTGCTTGGGATCCGTGAGATCAAGATCCTGGATTTTATGCATGAACTTCCCTGGGGAACGGAGGGAGGGCCGCTTTACGCGGACGGTCATCCCTGGAATATAGCGGATGAGCTGGTGCGACAGGGCTGGGACTTAAACCGGACCGACTGGCCGGAGCACCCGTACTTTGCGAGAAACGTGGTGACGAAGGCCGTACAGGGGATCGCACCCTGCACGGACGCATGGCTTGCGACGCTGGGCCTTCAGCGGGAAGGATTGTATTATCGCTGCACGAGGGAAGATGATGTACAGCACACGGTGGCATTGTTTTGCCACGGCGGATCCTCGACGGCATTGCTCGCCCAAATGTTTAATCTGACGTTCCCATACCTTTGTGCAACCGTGCACCTAGGATTTACGGGGATTGCAACCATCCGTTTTTCCAGAACGCCGGGAGACGTCTACGTGCCACACGTGGAAATCCTGGGAGATGAAAGGCATCTGCTGGGAGTGGAATAAGAGCTTAGAACAAAGGAAGAGGGCAGTCTTATGGTATTGTGGATCGGCGGCCGCGCCCAGGGAAAGCTTGCGCTGGCCAAGCAAAAATGGCCAGAAGCGAAGATCTTGGACGTGAGCGAAACGGATGCGAAGGGCAAAGAGGAACTCTTGCGGTCCTTAGAGGATGCACTGAAAGACGAACGGCTTGTCTGGAATCATTTTCATCTGTTTGTCAGACGGGCGTTATTGCTGGGAATGGAACCTTTGGAGATATGGGAGAAGGTAGCAAGCTTCGTAGACGAAAGACCTGACCTAGTGGTGATCTGTGATGAGATTGGGAATGGGATCGTTCCCATGGAACCAGAGGAAAGACGCTATCGGGAGGAGACGGGGCGAATGCTCTGTAAACTGGCTGCAAAGGCAGACAGCGTGGAGAGAATCTTTTGCGGGATTCCCGTGAGGATCAAGTAAACGCCGGAGGCGCGAACGTGAAAACAGTGGAATTATATATGATCCGGCATGGAAAAACGCCGGGAAATGAAGAGAAAAGATATGTGGGAAGAACGGAGGAGAGTCTTTCAGAAACAGGTAGAAGGGAACTTCTTGGAAAGCAGGCACCGGCTGCGGAAGTGCTGTTTTCCAGTCCCATGAAGCGCTGCGCGGAAAGCTGTCAGTGCCTGTATCCCGGCATGGAACCAATCGTGATCGATGCCTTTCGGGAGATCGATTTTGGAGCTTTTGAGGGGAAGAATTATCAGGAATTGTCAGGGGACAAAGATTATCAGGCATGGATCGACAGCGGCGGGACCATGGCTTTTCCGCAAGGCGAAAGCAGGCAGGATTTTATCCAGAGAAACCTGGAGGGATTTCAGGAATTATTGACGGTCCTGCGAATGGTCCCGAAGGATGAGATCACTGCCGCTGCCGTGGTTCACGGAGGTACCGTCATGTCCATCTTGTCAGGCGCTTATGGCGGGGATTATTATGATTATCAGATTCCCAATGGGGAAGGATACAAGGTTTGCATGAAACTGGAGGAGAATAATTTTCAGATTCTTTCAGCGGAAAGGATCTAGAACGGAGAGAATGCCATGCCAGTATACTTTTATCACGCAATTGCATTTTTACTGGGGTTTATTCTGGATTGCATCTTTGGGGATCCATATTTTATGCCCCATCCCGTGAAGGCAATGGGGAAGCTGATCAGCACGCTGGAGAAGCGCTATCTCGGTCCTAAGGAGACCTTGACAATACCTGCGGCCGATGACCAAGAGAGTGAAAGCCAAGAGAGCGATAATCAAGAAAATGAAATTCAGGAAAGTGAGAATCTGGACGGTGACGGTCAAGAAGCTAACGGGCTGGAGATGGAAGGTGTGTTTGATGAGAGCGTGGAGACGTTAGCCCAAGAAACCAGGAGCGTCGAAGATGAAAACGGAGAGGTAACGGGATCGGCGACTGAGGCTGACGAATTCGAGGATTGGAAGAATTTACATGAGGACGTAATCTGGTCTGAAAACATGGAAGAATTTGACTGGAGCCAGACGTCGAAGAAAAAGGTATCTGAAGAAATCAAAGAGGAATCCGCGGAATCCGTTCAGGAAGCTGTCACTGCCGTGGAAACCAAGAAAGTTACCGTGGACGAAGCTCTTTCCCCAGAAGCCCAAAAGAAGAGGGAACAGGGTCGCACCACCGTGCTGATCGTCCTTCTGTGTACGGTTGTCGCGGCGGACGTACTCTTTATGGGAAGCTATTTTATCCATCCCATCGTTGGTTGTCTGGTGGAAGCGTTTTTGACCTATCAGATCTTGGCGGCAAAGTGTCTTCGCGTCGAGAGCATGAAGGTATACAAGGCTTTAAAAACGGGATCCCTCAAGGAAGCCAGAAGGGCTGTTTCCATGATTGTTGGAAGGGATACGGCGAATCTTTCTGAAGAGGGAGTTACTCGCGCGGCAGTGGAGACGGTTGCGGAGAATGCCTCTGACGGCGTGATCGCCCCCATGCTCTATCTTGCCGTAGGCGGGCCGGTTTTGGGTCTTGTCTACAAGGCGATCAATACCATGGATTCCATGATCGGTTACAAGAATGAAAGATATCTTGATTTTGGACGGGCAGCTGCCAAGCTGGATGATTTTGTGAATTATCTTCCCTCCAGGATCAGTGCAAGACTCATGATCTTTGCCTGTCATTTCCTGGGCTCCTCCTTTGACGCACCGGAGGCGGAGAGGATTTATCTAAGAGATCGGTTAAAGCACGCAAGTCCCAACTCCGCCCAGACGGAAAGCGTTTGTGCGGGAGCCTTGGGAATCCAGCTTGCGGGAGATGCCAGCTATTTTGGCAAGCTTGTTCATAAGCCCACCATCGGAGACGCAAAGCGCGCGATCGAGCCTGAGGACATCCGGCGCGCGAATCGTCTGATGTACGGAGCGGCCATCCTTTGCCTGCTCATTTGTTTGATCGTGATGTTGCTGATCTGTTACTTTGGGCTAGGCGGCAAGGAAATGATCGAAATCATGAGAATCACCTCTGCGTAGTATGTATGTAGGGAAAGGGGACGCGTAACGTTCCGACAGTAAGGGAAAGGACTAGGATAAACATATGCCATGCACAACGGTTTTGGTCGGGAAAAAGGCCAGTAATGACAATACCACGATGATCGCGAGGACGGATGACGGACATTTCGACGTTAAGAAAATGATCGTCGTTGAACCAAAGAAACAGCCAAGAAAATATAAGAGCGTACTGTCGCATTTAGAAATCGAACTTCCGGAGAATCCCATGCGGTATACGGCATGTCCTAACGTGGATAAAAAGGAGGGCATCTGGGCGGCAACGGGCATCAACGCTGCCAACGTTGGCATGACGGCGACGGAGACCATTACCTCCAATCCCAGGGTTCTGGCTGCAGATCCGCTGGTGGAATACAAAAAGGCAAAGACGAAAAAGGAAAAGGACGTGCCGGGAGGCATCGGAGAAGAGGATATCGTCGTTTTGGTACTGCCCTACGTTCACAGTGCAAGAGAGGGCGTCTTAAGACTGGCATCCATCTTGGAAACCTATGGAACCTATGAATCCAATGGCATTGCCTTTAATGACGAGAATGAAATCTGGTGGATGGAGACGATCGGAGGACATCATTGGATGGCAAAGCGCGTGCCGGATGAGGTTTGCGTGATCATGCCCAATCAGTTTGGCATGGATTCCTTTGACCTGAAGGATGCTTTCGGTGCAAAGAAAAATCACATGTGTTCCGCCGACCTTCGTGAGTTTGTCGCAGAGAATCATTTGGACCTGAATCAGGACGGCAAGTGGAACCCCAGGGATATTTTTGGGTCCCATGATGACAGCGATCATATCTATAACACGCCGAGAGCCTGGTTTATGGGAAGATATTTAACGCCGCAGGGTCATCGCTGGGAGGGCGAGAATGCCGAGTTTACGCCGGAAAGTGATCATATTCCCTGGAGCTTCGTGCCTGAAAGAAAGATCGCAGTGGAGGACGTAAAGTATCTTCTTTCCGGGCATTACCAGGGAACGGATTTTGATCCCTATATGGCGCAAGATACGGGGAAGCGTGGAAAGTACCGCTCCATCGGCATTAACCGCACGGGCGTTACCAGCATCTGTCAGATCCGGAGCGACGTTCCGGAAGAGATCAAGGGATTGGAATGGATCTGCTTTGGATCCACTGCCTTTGACGCCATTCTCCCGGTATATCCGAATGTTCCGAAGGTTCCGGCGTATTTGAGCAATGTCACGACGGATGCTTCCACGGAAAATTTTTATTGGGCGAGCAGAATGATCGCCGCGTACGCGGATGCGAATTTTGCAACTAGCGCACAGCAGATCGAGAGATATCAGGAGGCCGTTTTTGTTAAGAGCCGCCAGATCGTTTTAGAGTATGACAAGAAGATGAAGGAAACCAGTGATTGTGAGAAGCTGGCAGGCGAAGCGAATGAGAAGCTTTGCAAGATGGCAAAGGAGCAGACGACGGATTGTTTGAACAAGGTTCTGCAGATCGCCAGTGAACACATGAAGAACGGATTTAACAGGGCGGATCACTAAGGAGAGCAAAAGAGAAGGATGCATGGCGGAGACGTTTATCGCAACAAAGTACATACGGATTTTTCCGTGAACGTAAACCCGCTGGGGATTCCGGAGCAGGTCCGGGAGGCATTGACTGACGCGGTTTCGCGCGTTCAGACGTATCCGGACGTGAAATGTGAGGAACTTCGCGGGAAATTGGCCAAGCGATATGGCCTGGGGACTGAAAACGTGCTGTGCGGAAACGGCGCATCGGAATTAATCAGCGCGGTCTGCAGTTGGAAGAAGCCGAAAAAGGCACTTTTACTTGCTCCGGGATTTTCGGGCTATGCCAGGGCGCTGAGGGCGCAGGGATGCAGGATCACCCACTTTTACCTCAGAAAGGACGAGGAGTTCGCCTTGTCGGAGGGAATGACGGACAAACTGCGGGATGCGATCAAAAGAGGGGCATATGATCTTTTCTTTTTGGCCAATCCCGCCAACCCCACGGGAAAGCTTACGGAGTTAGGGACAATACGCATGCTTGCAAAAATTTGCAAAGAAGCGGGGACGGTCATGGTCGTGGATGAGTGCTTTATGGAACTCACTGCGGAGCCGGAGAATTACAGCATGACTAGTTACGTATTGGAGTCTGGGAACGTCCTTGTGCTCAGGGCTTTTACCAAAACCTTTGCCATTCCCGGGATCCGCTTGGGATATCTTCTTTGCGGCGACAAGGAAATCGCGGGGAAGATTGCCCTGCAGCTTCCGGAATGGAACGTTTCGGTTTTGGCACAGGCTGCGGGAGTGGCATCCATGGAGCAGGAGGGCTACCTTTCTGCCAGCAAGGTTTTTGTGAAAACGCAACGTGATTATCTGGAGAAGGGACTTCGGAACCTGGGCGCAAAAGTCATCCAATCCGATGCGAATTTCATCCTGTTTTTGTGGAAGGATGAAACGCTTTATGGCCAGCTGCTGGAACGAGGATTTCTCATCCGGGATTGCAGTGATTACGAGGGCCTGGGCAAAGGTTATTATCGCATTGCCGTGAAGAACCGCATGGAGAATGAAATGCTGATTCAGGCGATGGAAGCGATTTTGGAGAGTCAAAAAAGGATACGAGACAAAGGGATAAACGGGAATGAAAACGATAGAATACGTCCTTCCCGGGGACATTGAGAAGCGGAGCTTTGAGATCATTGGGGAGGAATTAAGGGAAAGAGGAATCACTTTGCCGCCGGACGAGGAACCCGTGACGAAACGCGTGATCCATACCAGCGCGGATTTTGATTACGCAGAGACGCTCACCTATTCCAAGGATGCGGTGAGCATCGCCAGAGAACTTATCAGACGGGGGGCAGACATTGTAACGGACACCAACATGGCTAAGGCAGGGATCAGCAAGGCGACGCTCGCAAAATATGGCGGACAGGTTCACTGTTTTATGGCGGACGAGGACGTTGCCAAGGAAGCGAAAGAGCGGCAGGTGACGAGGGCAACCGTCTCGATGGAACGCGCAGCGGCGCTTCCGGGTCCCGTCATTTTTGCAATCGGAAATGCGCCGACGGCACTGATTTCCTTGTATGAACTCATGGAACAGGGAATCTTTAAGCCGCAGTTTGTGATCGGCGTTCCCGTCGGATTTGTGAACGTGGTTCCGGCAAAGGAATTGTTTTTGGATTCGGACGTTCCGTTTATCATTAACCGGGGAAGAAAGGGCGGAAGCAACGTCGCTGCCGCCATTTGTAACGCATTGCTTTACGGGGTAGATCAGAAATGATGAAAACGAGAGAACAGGCACTTCGCTACGGGCTTTCCTTTCCAGACACTTATCAGGACGCGCCTTTTCATGACGCGAACTGGCAATTGGTGCGCTATGCGGGAAACAAGAAAGCATTTCTTTGGACGTATGAAAAGGACGGACAAGTCTGCCTTAACGTCAAGGTGGACCCGGAGAAAGCTTATTTCTGGCGGAGAATCCATGCTTCCGTGATCCCTGGCTATCACCAGAACAAAGATCATTGGAATACGGTTATTTTGGATGGGAGCATTCCGGACAAGGACGTGAAGATGATGATCGCCGAGAGCTATGACCTGATCAGCGACAGTCCTTCCAAACGCATTTATGAAGCAGTAAAGCAGATCCCCTACGGACGAGTGGCGACGTATGCGCAGATTGCGCAGCTCGCCGGTGACAAGAAGATGGCGCGGGCCGTGGGAAATGCATTGCATAAGAATCCTGACCCAGAGAATATTCCATGTTTCCGGGTAGTCAATTCCAAGGGGGAGCTCGCCGGAGAATTTGCATTCGGCGGAAGCGGCGCCCAGGCAAAGCTTCTGAGGGCGGAAGGCATTGCCGTTACGGACGGCAGGGTTGATCTGGAAAAGTTTCAGTGGAGGACACAGGAACATGTTTGAACGGGATTATATCATGCGCATGATCAAGGAAATGGTCAGGGCGATCATAAAGCTTTTGTTTGGCATTGACACCCAGTCGCCCACGGCGGAATTGTTGCAGGATACGGAGCAAAAACAGACGCTTGAGGAATTGTACGACCTGGTGGACGCGGGGGAAATCTGTGAAGCAGAAAACCGCGTGATCGAACTGTCGGAGGATGGCAATGGGAGTGACTTGGAAATTGCCGTTTTGTTTTATTCTTACCTGAATGAAAAGTCAGACGCTTTTTTGGAGGAACACAGGTTTAGCCGTGAGGAAGTCATGCAGGGATTGAAAGACGTTGCCTCCCGGCATGGCTTGGGAGAAATGGCGGACGTGTTTCTACACTAAATCCGGCAGAATGGATGAACGTTTAAGGTGGCAGTGATGGCAGAGAAGGAAAGTACGGTAAGGCTTGGCTTTACGACGGGGAGCTGCGCGGCAGCAGCTGCAAAGGCAGCGACGTACATGCTCCTTACGGGAAAACTTAAAAACGAGATCACCATAGAGACGCCCAAGGGCATTCCGTATCACGCCCAGATCGTAGAGATTACAAGGCTAGAGGACCTGGTGCGGTGCGCCGTGATCAAGGACGGCGGATCGGATCCTGACGTGACGACGGGATGTCACGTGTTTGCGGAGGTAACATTTGACCTCCAAACGGCAGGAGTCTTGATCGACGGCGGAGAGGGCGTGGGACGCGTTACGCTTCCAGGGCTGGATCAGCCCGTGGGAAATGCGGCGATCAATCACGTGCCAAGGGAAATGATCGGGAAGGAAGTGCTGGAGGTTTGCAGCGTCTGTGACTATCACGGCGGACTTCGCGTGACCATTTCCGTGCCGGAAGGAAAGGACCTTGCGGATAAGACTTTCAATCCAAGGCTTGGGATCGTTGGAGGCATCTCCATCTTGGGAACAAGCGGTGTCGTGGAGCCCATGAGTTCTAAGGCATTGTTGGAGACAATCCGCGTGGAACTCAATCAAAAAAGGGCGTTGGGACAGACGATTGCAGCCGTGTCTCCAGGAAATTACGGCCTGGATTTTATGAAGCAGACTTATGACTATGATCTGGATAAAAGCGTGAAGTGTTCGAACTTCATCGGCGATACCATCGACGTGTCGAAAGAACTTGGTTTTTCCGGAATGCTCCTCACGGGACATATTGGAAAATTGATCAAGGTTTCCGGCGGCATTATGAACACGCACTCCAAGGAAGGGGACTGTCGCATGGAGCTCCTTGCGGCGGCGGGTTTAAAGGCCGGCTGCGATGCAAACGCGGCAAGAGCCGTATTGGAGACTGCCGTGACGGAGGAGGGCATACGGATTTTGAAGGAGGCAGGATGCTGCGAGAAGGCGATGGATTACGTTATGGAGAGGATCCTGTTCTTCCTGCGAAAGCGCGGAGGGGAAGGCTTCCAGATCGAGTGCATGACCTATTGCAATCAATACGGACTGCTTGCAAAGAGTGACGGCGCGGAAGCCATGCTGGCCGCGTTAATGGCTGGCGGTCAGGTGGGATAGGCCATGATGATCGAAAAGAAAAGGTTTATGGGAGACAAATCCCTTAGGAGTTACGTGATCCCAATGGGTACGAAAGAGATTGGGGACTGGGCCTTCGCAGGTTGCAGGGAACTAGCGTGGATCAAAATTCCGGCGAGCGTGACGCACGTTGGAAGGGATGCGTTTGCAGGCTGCGATAAGCTTATGCACGCATCTTGGTATCAGGAAAGACCTGAAGAAGAAGACGAGCTTTCCGGGCTCATGGCAGTTGCACTTCGTTTTTTCAAGGCAGACGAGAGATTGATTACGGGACGGCGCCTGGACCGGCAAGCATGGCTAACGCTTTGGGATGAGGCTTGTGAGGCCTTTTTAAGGAGTTCTGACGCAGAGGGGTTTCGTCCGTTTCTCGCAGGCGGCGAGGAGGATTACGCGGACGAGGAGGAAAAGCTTAAGGAGCATTGCAGGGCGACGCGTCTTCGGAAGGCATTGGCCGTTTACGTGAGACTAACCGCAGACGGGAATCCGGAAAGGAAACCGTATTATCAAAAAATGCTCCGGGAAAATGACGTGGCATTGGAGCTCCTTATAAATCATCCGGAGAATCCTGCAAAGGCGGTCAACGTTTTCGGGGAAGCAGGATTTTTAACGCAGGAAAATTGCCGGGAACTGCTGAGAAGAGTGCCGGAGGAATGCGTCGAACTGAAGGCATTGTTACTGCAACGGGCGGCGCAGGGCGGAGCGGGATTTTCCATGGATTATATTTGACGAGAACTGCATGCGAAAGGAGAAGAAACGTGATCTTTATTACTTCAGATACGCATTTTGGAGATGAAAGCATTAGACGCTATGAGAACAGACCGTTTTCGAGCGTGCAGGAGATGGATGAGGAACTGATCCGGAGATGGAATGAGAAGGTTTCAGAGGAGGACGTGGTATGGCACCTCGGTGATTTTTGCGCCCTTGGCAAGGAAGAGGAATACCTGAAAAGATTGCATGGGAAAGTAATCCTTGTTAGGGGAAATCACGACGAGCTTTCGAATGAGCAGTATCGCCGTGCCGGATTTTATGAGGTTTATGACTTACCAGTTCTGTACGAAGGATTCTGGATCCTTTCCCATGAACCCTTGTACGTCAATGAAAACATGCCTTATGCGAATCTGTTTGGTCACGTGCACGGATCCAAGCAGTACGTAAACTTTAGCAGTCAACACTACGTGGTCTGCGTTGAACGGTCCGGATATGCGCCGATCGCGTTTGAGGACGTGAAAAAGGCAATTGTGGCTCAGACCAAAGAATGCTATAATGAAGCAATAAAAGATAACGCAAAAAGGATGGAAATGGAATGAGCAAGTTGGAAGAGGCACGGGAGATTTTTTCGAGGGATATCTATGCGACAAAGCAATCCGGGATCCAGATAGAGGAAGTCGGAGATCATTATTCAAAATGCAGCATGGCCTTGACGGAGAATCACAGAAACGCCTATGGCGGAATCATGGGCGGCAGCATATACACGCTGGCAGACTTTGCGTTTGCGGTGGCATCCAATTTTGATCAAGAGAATCTGACGGTCAGTCTTGTGGGACAGGCAAGCTTTCTGAACATGTCCAAGGGAAGCATATTATATGCTGAGGCAAAGCTGATCAAGGACGGCAGAACAAATTGCTTTTACGAGATATCCATTTATGATGATCTTGGAAAGGACGTTGCGGTAGTCTCGTTTACGGGCGCACACGTAAATAAGCCCATGGCAAAATAGGGCGAAAGGACGCATGAGATGAGAGAATTGTTTTCCCTGGACCAGCATAATTACAAAGAGGACGGGAAAGTTTTCCGAAGGGATTCCGTTCGCGGAATTATTCTGAAAGACGGAAAGGTTCTTCTCGTTCATTCAAAAAAGTACGGGTATTATAAATTCCCAGGCGGCGGCATTGAAGGTGGCGAGGATCACTCGCAGACGCTCTGCAGGGAGGTGCGTGAGGAGACAGGTTTTGAGGTTTGCAAGGAGAGCATCCAAGAGTTTGGACTCGTGCCCAGACGCCATAAAGACGCACGGGATGAGAACGGCATCTTTGCCCAGGATAATTATTATTACTTCTGCGAACTACGGGAAGGCGCAAAATCAGAAGTTATGCTTGATGATTATGAGCGGGAGGAAGGATTTACTCCCGTATGGATGGAGCCCTTTGAGGCCAGCCAAAGGAACAGGTATTGCGATCTGAGCCAGGAAGGTTTGGATGCGATCATGGTGAAGCGTGAGGCGAAGGTTTTAGATCTGGTCGATCTGGAAAGCAGAAAGCTTCAGCGAAAGGAACATGAGAGAAACACGCTAAAGGCTCTGGGACGTCCGGAATATTTCGAGATGCTGGACTATGTTCGGGAAATGCTTGAGGAGAATAATACGGAGCGTGACGGGAGTGGAAAACAGGAGATCGCTTACAGCAGATTTGATCATACAAAGCGCGTTCTGGCCTGGGTGCTAAGACTCTATGAAAAATCCTCCCGAAAAAATGAAATCCCGTTAGACGAATTGGTCATTGCAACCATCTTTCATGACGTGGGACGCAAGGCGGCGGACAAACTGAGGATTCCGCACGCGCAGGCAGGCGTTCCCATCACCAGGGAGTACTTGGAGAAAAAAGGTTATGATGCAGTAAAAACCGATTACGTATGCAGTTTGGTGGAGCAGCATTCGGACAAGTATCGCATGAAGAAGGAAAAGCTGGATCCAGGGCTTTTGATGCTGATGGAGGCAGACCTTCTCGATGACATGGGTGCGCAGGGAATCGTCATGGACTGCATGATCACGGAGAGTCGGAATCCAAATGCCAGATTTGAAGATTGCTTAGATCATATGACAAGATATACCCTGCGGCAGCAGGAAGAGGACAATCCCATGGTAAGTCCTGAGGGAATCGCCATCTGGAACGAGAAGACGAGGATTGCCAGGGAATTTGTGGATGCACTGCGAGAGGACATTGCGATTTGAAATTGGCAAAGTGGTTTATTACTTGGGGAGGCAATGAAACTGAAAGAGGGGGAAGCGAATTCGGTTCAAGGGGAGGGCTATTATGAGAAAAATGTGGGTGTTGATGTTATGCTTTCTTATCATGGCATTATGTGGCTGTGAACTTATGAAAGGAAATTCTTCATCTGAGATTTCAACGGAGATTCCCAGTGAAACTGCCACTTCAGAGAGTGACGGAATTAACAAGGATTTGGTTCAGGAAGAATTTCCGTTTGATGACGTGACGGAGGTGTCTTGTCAGGAATATGATGAGAATAATATTTTAGGTTTGAAGGCAATTTACGTTAGCGACCTTGTTTTGATATATTGCTTTTCGCAAAAAGAAATATGGAAAGATTACGGAAACGATAATGATGGTATTGCAGTATATGGATTAGACGAGCTTGATTGTCGGATCGCGACGCCAAAATATTCATTCAAGGAGAGCGATCATTTTATTTGGGTTCGAATTGAAAGAGATAAAGACAAAAGAATAGTAGGTTTTTCTATTTCTATCGACCAATCTTATCTCCATTATTCCATATATGGATTACTGGATTTACAGTTAACGATTCAAGATGCGAAGCACAATGAATCTCAAACACAGATGTTTAGGGATAATCAATGGGGGGAAATAGTTAATTATAAACTGGATTTATCAATACAGCTAACTAGGCAATTACCTAAGGGAGGTGCCGTGGTTGAAGCCGTAAACAGGGCAACGGATTTGAAGTTGCAAAAACATACAAAGGGAGGGCTATTATGAGAAAAATGTGGGTGTTGACGTTATGCTTTCTTATCATGGCATTATGTGGCTGTGAGCTTTCTAAAGGAAATTCGTCAACCGAGTATTCAGGTGAGTCGAGTACTTCAAAGGAAGATACTGGTACGGATTTAGACCAAGGAGAGATACCTCCAATAGAGGAAACCATGCCATTCTCAATAACATCTGATGCGAAAGTATATAAGTATGACAGTAACAATCTGCTTGGGTTATGTGCGATTTATGTTAATACCACGTCAGAAGTAATCTATGTTTTTGACTTAAAAAAAGACCTCGCGGGTTATTCGATGGAAGATGGATTTAGAGTGTTTGGAAGAGATGCGGAAAGAAATACGGTAGATATATGTGAGTATGAATTACTAAAGGATGATTATCGACAATATTTGCAGTTAAAGTCAGACGAAAGGTGCAAAATAGATGGATTCTATCTTACAAATGGGGTTTCTGACTTCCATTATGAATTAATAAATAATTTAGTGCCTGTCGTGATGGAATATGAATATAATTTTTCGAAAAAAATAATTCCTGTGACATTAATCCTCAGCAAACAGGCATATAATACAGATAAAAAAGCGTGGAATGAGATTGAAGAAAGTACAGATGTTTTGCAACCAGATATACATAAAGATTAGATGAGGATAAAAGAATTATGAAGATGGCAAGAAAACTGGTAGCGTTTTTCTTAGTTATTTTGCTTGTTATTGGCATATTGGATAATAATGTGGTTCATGCAGAGAATAACAACAGTTTTCAAAAAGAAGAGGCTACAAGTGATTCCAGCGAGGCTTTCGCTGATGCGGACTATCAGGTGAAATGGATGTTAGGAGGCTCGTGGGCGACGGGACATAACATGACTGTTACCATTGCAAACATGGGAATGGAAACTATTACTAACTGGCAGCTTTCATTTGACTATGCACATCCAATTACGCAAATATGGAATGCAGAATTAATTGAATGCAAAGAAGGCAAAGTAACGGTGAAAAATGCTGGATGGAATAAAGACATTCCCGTAGGTGGAGAGATTACTTTTGGCTTTGCGTGCGAAGAACCTTTTTCGGTTTATCCGGAAGGCTATATGGTTTGTTGCAGACAGATAACCGAGGTGAATGGAGACATAGAAGTTATTGTTGAAAATAACTGGGGGAATGGGTGCAAAGGTGCCATAATCATACGTAACAACACGGATCAAATC
>JAEEGL010947954.1_pt1 | contig 94270 bp, 100 predicted proteins | sample 9134231 | NCBI WGS metagenome assembly JAEEGL01 (sample SAMN16246548, study PRJNA631951) | gut metagenome | biome: gut microbiome; feature: rumen; material: fiber-attached | host: Bos | place: Iran: Karaj | collected 2018-10 | reverse complement strand
TTTATATTCTTCAATTTTTTTGGTGATTTCTTCGTTTGTTAAATCTCTAATTTCTTTATTACTCACAAGCTTCACCACTTTCTTTTTTTACAAATTTACATTTGATAGGTAACTTGTGCATTGCAAGACGTAATGCTTCACGAGCAACTTCTTCAGATACTCCAGCTACTTCAAACATAATTTTTCCTTTTTTAACTACAGCAACCCATTTTTCTGGTTGACCTTTACCTTTACCCATACGAGTTTCTAAAGGTATTTTAGTTAATGATAAGTGTGGGAAAATATTAATCCATACTTTTCCTCCACGTTTCATATAACGATTCATAGCTACACGAGCAGCTTCGATTTGATTTTGAGTAATCCAAGCACCTTCTTGAGCCATTAATCCGTATTCACCAAAGTGTAATTCAGTATTACCTCTAGTTACTCCATCATAATGTAAACGGTGTGGACGACGATATTTAGTTCTTTTTGGAATTACTGCCATCGCTATTACCTCCCTTATTTTTCTTTTCAGGAAGAATTTCACCTTTATAAATCCATACTTTTACACCGATTTTACCATAAGTTGTATCAGCTTCTTTATGAGCATAATCAATATCAGCTCTTAAAGTATGTAATGGTGTAGTTCCTTCTGTATATCCTTCAGTTCTTGCCATATCAGCTCCACCTAAACGTCCAGATACAGAAGTTTTGATACCCTTAGCTCCAGCTTTCATTGCAGTTCTAATAGCCTTCTTTTGTGCTACTCTGAATGAAACTCTGTTTTCAATTTGATGAGCGATATTTTCAGCTACTAATGCAGCGTCAATATCTGGGTTTTTAACTTCCATAATAGAAATTTGAATATTTTCTTTTACTAATTTGTTTAATTCTTTAGTTAATTTTTCAATTTCATCTCCGCTGTGACCAATTACAACACCTGGTTTAGCAGTATTAATAATTACATTAGTCTTTTCAGCGTTTCTTTCAATAAGAATACTTGAAACTGCTGCGTCTTTTAATTTTTTCTCTAAGAATCTACGAATTTGAACATCGTTATTTAAGTATTTAGCGAAATCTTTATTTCCTGCATACCATTTAGATTCCCAAGTTTTATTAATTCCCATTCTAAGTCCGACTGGACTAACTTTTTGACCCATCAGTTTACCTCCTTTGCCTAATTTTTTTCACTTACGACAACAGTGATGTGACTAGTTCTTTTCTTAATTGGATCTACATGTCCACGAGAACCCATTCTAGCTCTTTTCATTGTTTGTCCTTCATTTATATATGCTTCTTTAACATATAATTTATTTTTGTCTAAACCTAAATTATTTTCAGCATTAGCTGTTGCAGAAGTTAATACTTTTCTAATTAATCTTGCTGCTTCTTTATTTAGATTTGCTAATATTCTGTCTGCTTCAATAACACTCTTGTTACGAACTAAATCTATAACTAAACGAGCTTTACGAGGTGCAATTCTAACAGTTTTTGCTACCGCTTTTGCTTCCATTTTAGTCCTCCCTTCTGATAACTACTTCTTAGTATCTTTATCTGCGCCGTGTCCACCAAACTTACGAGTTGGAACAAATTCACCTAATTTATGTCCAACCATATCTTCTGTTACATAAACTGGAATAAATTCTTTACCATTATGAACAGCAAATGTAAGTCCTATAAAGTTAGGATATATTGTAGAACGACGAGACCATGTTTTAATTACTTCTTTTTTCTCAGCATTATTAGCTACTTCTACTTTTTTAGCTAAGCTTGCATCAATAAAAGGTCCTTTTTTTAAACTTCTTGCCATTTTAATCCTATCCTTTCACTATTTTTTACGACGACGAACTATTAATTTGTCTGAAGCTTTTTTGTTCTTACGAGTTTTAGCACCAAGTGCTGGTTTACCCCAAGGAGTAACTGGTCCTTTACGTCCGATTGGCGCACGACCTTCACCACCACCATGAGGGTGATCATTAGGGTTCATAACTGAACCACGAACTGTTGGTCTAATACCCATATGTCTTTTACGTCCAGCTTTTCCTAATTTAACTAATTCATGATCTTCATTTCCTACTTCACCAATAGTAGCTCTACAAGTACTTAATACTTTACGAACTTCACCACTAGTTAAACGTAGTAATGTATATTTTCCTTCACGTCCTAAGATTTGAACGCTTGAACCTGCTGTACGAGCAAGTTGTCCACCTTTTCCAGCTTTTAATTCAATATTATGAACTAAAGTACCTTCAGGTATATTTCCTAATTCTAAGCAGTTACCAACTTTAATATCGCAAGTTGTTCCACTTACAATTTTAGCTCCAACTTCTAATCCTTTTGGAGCGATGATGTATCTCTTTTCACCATCAGCATAATTTATTAAAGCAATGTTAGCAGATCTATTTGGATCGTATTCAATACCAACTACAGTTCCTACAATACCATCTTTATTTCTTTTGAAATCAATAATACGATATTTTCTTTTTTCTCCACCACCACGGTGTCTTACTGTAATTCTACCTTGGTTATTACGACCACCATTCTTTTTTAATGTTACAACTAATGATTTCTCAGGAGTAGTTTTAGTAATTTCTGAATTAACTAAAGTTGACATTCCACGAGTACCGTTAGTCATAGGCTTATAAGTTTTAATCGCCATAATTTAACCTCCTAACAATATTAAAGTTCGATTGAACTTCCTTCTTGTAATTTAACGATTGCTTTTTTAACTTTATTTGTTTTTCCTACATAACGTCCAACTCTCTTTTTCTTTGGATGAACATTAACTGTATTTACATTTGCAACTTTAACATTGAAAATTGCTTCAATAGCTTGTTTGATTTGAGTTTTGTTAGCATTTACATCAACACTGAATGTATATGTATTATTATTTTGTGCTAATCCAGCACTTTTTTCAGTGATGATTGGTGCTTTAATAATATCTCTATAATTATTCATTAAACAAGCACCTCCTCAATAGCTTTAACAGCTTTTTCAGTAATAATCATATTATCTGCAGCAACTACATCATATGTATTGATTTCGTTAGCTTCTAATAATACAACGTTGTTTAAATTTCTTGTAGATAATACTAAATTATCATTTAATTCATCTACTACTATTAATACTTTTTTATCTGCTTTTAATGCAGCTAAGATTGCTTTAGCATCTTTAGTTTTAGCACTATCCATAACAAATGAATCTAAAACTATCATTTCGCTTTCAATTACTTTGTAAGATAAAGCTGATTTTAAAGCTAATCTTCTTTCTTTTCTATTCATCTTTTTAGTGAAGCTTCTTGGATGTGGTCCAAATACTACTCCTCCGCCTGGCCAATGTGGAGCACGGATACTTCCTTGACGAGCACGTCCAGTTCCTTTTTGCTTCCATGGTTTGATACCACCACCAGATACTTCACTACGTGTCTTAGTATCTGCAGTACCTTGTCTTTGATTATTGCGTGCTAATGTAATAGCGTCATATAATACAGCATCATTAGGTTCAATTCCCCATACTGTTTCGTTTAAAGTAATATCTCCTACTTTTTCACCTTTAATATTTAAAACTGTTTGTTTTTTCATATTTTATCCTCCTACTTAATTATTCTGTAACTTCAGTAGCTTCTTCAGTAACTTCTGCTTCAGCAGCAGCTTCTGTAACTTCTGCGTTCTCTAAAGTAGTTTCAGTTGCAGGTTCAGTAGCGTAAGAAATTAATTCTTCTCTTTCATTTACTTTATCTGGGTTCTTAACAGCTGATTTAATTACAACTAATGATTTTTTAGCTCCTGGAACATTACCTTTAACTAAGATAACTCCATTTTCTAAATCTGTAGCAACAATTTCAAGATTTTGAATTGTTACAGTTAATGTACCCATATGACCTGGTAATTTTTTACCTTTAAATACACGCATTGGTCTTAATGTACCCATAGACCCTGGTCTTCTATGATAGTGAGATCCATGTCCCATAGGTCCTCTTGATTGATTATGACGTTTGATAACGCCTTGGAACCCATGACCTTTTGTAGTTCCTGTTACGTCAACAACTTCTCCTTCAGCAAAAATATCAGCATTGATTTCTTGTCCTAAAGTATAGTTATTAACTTCTACACCTCTGATTTCTTTAAAGAAGCGCTTAGGTGTTGTGTTAGCTTTATTGGTATGACCAATTGAAGCTTTTGTCGTATTTTTTTCTTTTGCATCACTAAATCCTAATTGGATAGCATCGTAACCATCAGTTTCAGCAGTCTTAATTTGAGTAACTACATTAGTTCCTACTTCAATAACAGTAACTGGTACTAATTTTCCTGATTTAGTAAATACTTGAGTCATTCCAATTTTACGACCTAAGATTCCTTTTACCATAATTTTTTCCTCCTATTAATTAATAATTGATTTGAATATCAACACCACTTGGGATTTCTAGATGAGTTAACGCATCTATAGTTTCTTTACTTGGGTTTATGATATCAATAAGTCTTTTGTGTGTTCTTTTCTCAAATTGTTCACGTGAATCTTTGTATTTGTGAACAGCTCTTAAGATAGTGATCTTTTCAACTTCTGTTGGTAGTGGTACAGGTCCACTTACTTGACCACCAGTTCTTTTAACTGTATCTACAATTTTTGCACATGCAGTATCTAAACTTTTATGTTCAAATGCTTTTAATTTGATACGAACTTTAGTTTTAGACATATGGTATCCTCCTTTCGCCTATATCCAGTATAGACTTGCTCCGCGTGAAAACCCGACTTTTTCAATTAAATTGTTTTACAACTTAACCTGGTGTATCGGCAACCTCACACATCCTCGCATGCCACACACAATCAATTATACTAGAGTTTATATTAAAAAACAAGCATTTTTTTAAGTTTTTCAAAAAATTTTTTATGTGTTATAATGTTAGAAGAAACTAGAAAAGAGGTAAATATGAAAATCACAATTTTAGGTGCAGGTGCGTATGGTATTGCCTTATCACTTATGTTCAACAAAAAGAAATCAAACGAGATAGTTTTATGGGAAAAATTCAAAGAAGCGGAAATGACTTTAAATAAAACTAGAGAAAACAAAAGAGTTCTCCCAGGAATTAAAATTCCGAAAAATATTAAGATCACTTCAAATCTTGAAGAAGCTGTTAAAGGGGCTAATCTTATAGTAGTAGCAGTACCAGCTGGTTTTGTTAATGATACTGCTATTGAACTAGCTAAATATATAAAGAATAATCAACACATATGTATTGCTTCTAAGGGTATTGAGCAAGGTACTTGTTTATTCCTTAGTGACGTAATAACTAAACATATAAAAACTAAAAAACTAGCTGTAATAGCTGGTCCATCATTTGCTATTGATATTGCAAATAATGTTCTTATTGGACTATCACTAGCTAGTAAAAATAAAAACACTAGAAAACTACTTCATGATACTTTAGAAAATGATACTTTAAAATTAAGAGATACTACAGATGTAATCGGAATTGAAATATGCAGTTCAATAAAAAATGTTATTGCGATAGCTTCAGGTATGATAGGTGGAATGAATCTACCAGAATCAACCCAAGCTATGTTTATAACTGAGTCCTTACATGACATTAAGGCTTTAATTAAAGCATTAGGTGGAAACGGAAAAACAATTTTATCTTTTGCCGGATTTGGTGATCTACTTTTAACATGTACTAGTATAAAAAGTAGAAATTATAGTTTCGGTAACTTAATTGGTAGTGGTGCTAAAGAAAAAGAAATAACTGAATATATTAATAGTACTACTATTGAAGGATTATATACTTTAAAATCAATTCATAAGTTACTTAGAAACAAGAAAGTTAAAATACCAATTATTAATTTAATATATGATATAGTTTTCCACAGTAAAAAACCAGAAACTATTAAAACATTCTTAATAAGCAAATAAAAAAACCATCAATATGATGGTTTTTATTTTTCCATAATTATTTAACAAATGGAATTAAAGCCATAAATCTTGCTTTTTTAACTTCATTTGCAATATGTCTTTGATGTTTTGAACAAGCGCCAGTTACTCTTCTTGGTAAGATTTTACCTTTATCTGCGCTTATATATTTTTTAATTATATCAACATCTTTATAATCTACAGTTTTACCTGCACACATTTGACATATTTTTTTCTTTTTCTTATAAAACTCTGCCATGTTTATTATCCTCCTTATTAATCTAGGAAGTTATCATCTATTGAAACACTATCTCCGAAATCAGCGAATGGATCATTATCAACACTAACGTTATTTACTGGAGCAGCTTCTTCAACTGATTGACTTGAACTACTTTGACTACGTTGAGATTTTGATTCAAGGAAATTTACTTGATCAGCTACAACTTCAGTTGTATAAACTCTCTTACCGTCTTTATCGTCATAACTTCCAGTTTGAATTCTTCCTTCAACTGATACTAAACTACCTTTATCTAAAAACTTACAAATGTTTTCAGCTTGATTTCTCCAAGCAACGATAGTAATAAAATCAGCTTCTCTTTCTCCTTGGGCATTACTAAAATTACGATTTACTGCAAGAGTAAATCTTGTAGTAGCAATACCACTAGGTAAATTTCTTAATTCTGGTTTTGTAGTTAATCTACCGATTAAACAAACTCTATTCATTTCGCACCTCTTAGTCTTCTAATTTAGTAATTAAGTGACGTACTACATCTTTACTAATTAAAGCAAGACGATCGAATTCTTTGATTGCTTTATCATCACTTGATTCTAAATTGATTAAGAAATAATATCCAGTCTTAAAATCATTGATTTCGTAAGCTAATTCTCTTTGACCTAATTCTTTAAAATTAGTAACGTTAGCACCATTATCAGTTAAAACTTTTTCAAAGTTTTTACCAACTGCTTTGATTTCTTCATCTGTTAAAGTTGGTCTAACAATAAACATAATTTCATAATTTCTCATTTTTTACACCTCCTTATGGTCTCTCGGCTTCGTTAGAAGCAAGGAGTAAATCAATTACTCGCTTTAGATTATAGCAAAAAAATCTCGTATTGTAAACAATAAAAAGAAAAAAAGAGCAAATGCTCTAAACATTAAATCTAAAATGACAAATGTCACCATCTTGCATTTCGTACTCTTTTCCTTCTAAACGCATTTTCCCTGCTTCTTTTACTTTTAATTCTGATCCACATTCTTTCAAATCATCAAAGCTCATAACTTCAGCGCGAATAAATCCTCTTTCAAAATCTGTATGGATAATCCCCGCACATTCAGGAGCTTTCATTCCCTTTTTAAAAGTCCAAGCTCTACATTCATCAGAACCGGCTGTAAAATAAGTAGCTAATCCTAATAAATCGTATGTCGCATATATTAATTTATCAAGACCGCTTTCCTTTATACCAAGATCTTTTAAGAATTCTTCTTTATCTTCATCAGATAATTCACTTAACTCTGACTCAATCTTAGCACATACTGTAATAACTGAAGAATTTTCTGCCTCAACATATCCTCTTACCATATCAACATATTTATTTCCATCACTAATTAAATCATCTTCGGAAATATTTGCCATATAAATAATTGGTTTTAATGTTAAAAAGTTAAATGGTTTTAATATTTTAAGTTCTTCTTCATCAAATTCTACATTTCTTAAAGAAATATTATTCATTAGATTTTCTTTTACTTTTTCTAAGACTGCTAATTCTTTTAATGATTCTTTATCTTTTGAGGATTGAGCTTTCTTAGCTATTTTTCCAATTCTATTTTCTACCACTTCAACATCAGCTAAAATTAATTCAAGATTAATAATCTCAATATCACGAATTGGATCAACAGTATTTTCTACGTGAATAATATTATTATCTTCAAAACATCTTACTACTTCTACGATTGCATCTACATCTCTAATATGAGATAAAAATTTATTACCTAAACCTTCACCACTTGATGCTCCCTTTACTAAACCAGCAATATCAGTAAATTCATATGCTGTTGGAACTAAGCTCTTAGGCATATATAAATTTTCTAAGTATTCAAGTCTCTTATCTGGAACTGTAACAACTCCAACATTAGGATCAATAGTTGCAAAAGGATAATTTGCAGCTAATATATTTTTCTTTGTAATTGCATTAAATAAAGTTGATTTACCTACATTTGGTAATCCTACTATACCTGCTGTTAAACTCATAGTTATCCCTCATTTCTAACATATTATAACATATCTATATTTTTTTGAAACAAAAAAGATAGATTTCTCTATCTAGAATGTTGGTCGCATACCGATACCGGTTGGTAAACCAACTGCATACCAAATAACTAAAATACCTAGCCATAATAAGGCAAATAGAAGTACTGTTGGTAAAATTGTATGTAATGTACCAAAAACAGTAATCTTAGTATTCTCTTTTGTATTATATTTTTCTAAGAAAGCAAGCGTGATTATATAGTAAGCAAAGAATGGAGTAAAACTCTTTCCGATACTATCTGCTGCTCTAAATACAAACTGTGTAAATGTAGGAGTTACATTTGAACGCATCATTAATGGAACTAATAATGGCGAAACAATTTCCCACTTTGTAATTGCGCTAGGAATTAGTATAGACATTAACACAATACTTATAAAGAATACAATTATTAATAATATTCCTGTCAAAGATATTGAACTAATGAAATTAACTACAATGGTTGCAATTACAGTTCCTAGATTTGTCCATTCAAGTAATCCTATTAATTGTGATGCAAAGAATAGTAAAACAAATACATATCCCAAACCTTCAAAGTTCTTAGACATAGCTACACTATAATCTGTACTATTCTTAATATTACCTGATATATATCCATATATACATCCGCATATCATCATAACCCACAAAATTATAAATGTGAATCCTTGATAAAATGGTGAGGCATCACTAAATAATCTTTCCACATACGATTCACCTTCGCCAAGTAAAATACCAGAACCTGGAAGACGAGGAACAATCATATACACAACGGCAAATAACATTACAAAGAATGCTATCGTACTATATAAAAGACCTTTTCTTGAGTAGATTAATTCATCTGTTTCTTCATATGTGCTTTTTGGAATCTTTTTATCAAGAACTCCATGAATGATAAATGTGCCAACGATAGCGATAATAAATGTACTGACTATCATAATTGACATATTACCAGTTAAGCTATAAGTAAAATTCTTATCCACATCAACACGAGCAGCTTGCTCAGAAAGATGTGATAAAATTATAGCTTCATTATTGAATATTAATCCTGTCCCATAGCCAATTGTTATTCCAAGGAATATAGTTAAGATTCCAAGTAAAGGCTTTCTTCCTATTTCCTTATATATAACAGCTACTAAAGGAAGTAAAAATATATAACTATATTCGCCAAAGAAAGAACTAAATATACCCGTTAATAAAACTAAAAAAGTTAGAAATTTAGGGTTTAATCTTTTAAATTTTCTAAATACTGCTTTAAATAAACCACTTGCTTCACCTATACTTATAGCGATAAGTGAAATTACTAATAATATTAGTGGACGGAAATTTTGAAAATTATCCACAATACTAGTAAACATAAATGTAAATCCCTCTTTAGTTAAAACATTTTTAACCGTTATAAGAGATGTCTCAAGTGAATCACCAGCAATTACAGTTCTTGTTCCTGTTATTCCAAATAATGAGAATATTAAACTTAATAATATAATAATAAATGTTAAAATTATCATCGTAATAACAGGTCCAAATTGTTTCTTCTTCCCTTTTTTAAACTTAAACATAATACCTCCTATAGGCTTATTACTTTTTTCAATTTCTTGTTAAATTCAATTCTAGGTAGCATGATACATCTACCACATTTTAAACATTTAATTTTTATATCCGCACCTAAGCGAACTATTTCCCATTCATTAGATCCACATGGATGTTCTTTTTTCATAGTAACTATACTACCTAATTTATATTCTTTATCCATTATGAACCACCACTTGTGGGAATGGGATTTCAATTCCATTTTTATCAAAGGCAACCTTAACTGCTTTTAATATTTGTCTTTGGACACCAAGTTGTTGCATAGCCTCAGTTAAAGCAGTTAAACGATATACTACTGCTGAATCAGCTAATTCTTGAACTCCTAAAACTTCAATATCACCTTTTAGTTCAGGAATCTTTGTTGATAAGTCCTTACTTAAATCAATTAATACTTTTTCTACCTTTTCTAAATCTGAATCATATGCTACAGATACATCTACTATTGCAAGTGAATCTGTAATACTATGATTAACAACATTATTTATATTATGGTTAGCAATAATTTTTACTTCTCCAGTGTAAGATTCTATTTTAGTAGTCTTAAGACTTAAGAAAATAACTTCACCTTTAAAACCATCAATAGTAACGATATCACCGATACGATATTGACTTTCAAGAATTATTGAAATTCCAGCTATAAAGTCTTTCAATAAATCTTGAGTTGCTAAAGCAGCTACAGCAGCAAAAACTCCTAATGATGCTAATAGAGATTTAACATTTATACCATATATATCTAGTATCATTATTGTTACTATGACAAACAATAATACTTTAACGATATTAATAAATAACATCATTATTGTTTTTGTTTTTCTCTCATCTCTGCGTTTAGCAGCTATTTTAAAACTTTTCTTAATAATTGCTTTTATAATCTTATAAAAAATGTAAGCAACAAGGATGATGATTAGTGGAGCAAGAATTTCTTTTTTTAAAAACTTTTCCATAAAATTACTCCTTTATATCTAGAATTTCAAGAATTCTATTTAAATCATTAACATTGCTGAAACTAATTTCGATTTTCTTATCTTTAATTTTTACTTTAGTATCTAACTTATCACGCATTAAATCTTCAACATATTTGTATTCTGAAGTTGCTGATTTTACTTTTCTCTCTGTTTTAACCCTCTTTGGTAAGTCAGGGTCAACAGCGATTTTTTCAACATCATGAACTGGTAAATTCTCAGCTAATATTTTATTAGCTAATTCGATCATTTCTTCTTTTGATTCTAATTTACTAAGAATTCTTGCATGACTCATTGATAATTCTTGTTTAACAATCATATTTTGAATTTCTAAAGGTAATCTAAGTAACCCTAAGATATTAGTTATATGAGTTCTACTTTTACCAACTTTTTTAGCAAGAGCTTCTTGCGTTAAAGCTAATTTTTCAATCATTGCTTTATAAGCTAAAGCTTCTTCAATAGCATTTAAATTTTCTCTTTGAAGATTTTCAAGTAAGGCTATTTCCATCATTTGTTCATCAGTAAAGTTTCTGATAATTGCTGGTATCTTAGTAAGACCTGCTAATTTAGAAGCACGGAATCTTCTTTCACCAGCGATGATTTCATATCCTTTAATACTCTTCTTAACAATAATAGGTTGAAATACACCGTGTTCCTTTATTGATTCAGCTAATTCACCTAATTTCTCATCATCAAATTTCTTTCTTGGTTGATAAGGATTTGGTCTTAATTCTTCTAAAGGAATTTCGATTATTTCTTCTTTTGTAACATCATCGTAAATTTGTTTTTCAATACTAGATAAATCTAAATTTTCATTATTAAATAATTGCTCTAATCCCATACCTAGAGCTCTTTTTCTAGTTTCCATTTCTTGTAATCACTTCCTTAGCTAAGCTTAAATATGCTTCAGCACCTCTATTTTGTGGTGCATAATATATTATAGGTTTGCCATGACTTGGAGCTTCTGATAATTTAACTAAACGAGGAATAATAGTATCATATACTCTTTCTTTAAAATATCCTCTTATGTCTTCTACTACTTCAAGTCCTAAACATGTTCTACTATCTAACATTGTAAGTAAAACTCCCTCGATATCTAAGCTTGGATTTAAATTCTTTTGGGCTAATAAAATTGTATTTACAAGTTGTGCAATTCCCTCAAGAGCAAAGAATTCACATTGAACAGGTATAATTACTGAATTAGCAGCTGTTAAGGCATTAGTTGTAAGAATACCTAAACTTGGAGGACAATCGATAATTACATAATCAAATTTAATTGCCGCTTCATCAAGATATTTTTTTAATTGACCACCTTTATTTGGAATCAATCCATTTCGTGCTAATTCACTTAATTCAGCATCAATACCAGCTAAATTAACTGTCGCAGGTAAAATACTTAAATTCTTGAATTTAGTTTTGATTATAGTTTCATCTAAACTTGCTTTATCAAGCATCATTTCATATACACTATTTACATATTCACTTTTTGTTACGCCTAAACCTGTCGTACTATTACCTTGTGGATCTAAATCTACTAGTAAAACTTTTCTGTTTAATACACCAAGCGATGCAGCTAAATTTATACTTGATGTTGTTTTACCAACACCACCTTTTTGATTAACTAACGCTATTATTTTTCCCATATTTTCACCAACATTCTATACATAATATATTTTAACATATTTTATTATGTTTTTGTAGGTTTATTTAACAAAAATAAAAAGAGGAAAAATTATTTTTCCTCTTCCTTTAATTTATCAATTAATTCTTGCTTAGTCATCTTAGAAACACCTTTGATTCCTTTTTCGCGAGCAATTGATTTTAAATCTTCTAGAGTTAAATCTTCAATGCCAGCTTCTTTGAAATCACTTTGGTCTATTTCACCATCTTCATCAGGTAAGCAACCATTCTTTACTAAGTAATCAATTTGTTCTTTAGTAATTGTTTCGTTTTCTAATAATGTAGTAGCAATTAAATTTAATAAATCTTTATTTTCTTTTAAAATCTTAGTTGTTTTCTTGTAGCATTCATCAATTATCTTACGCATCTCTTGATCAATTTCAAAAGCAACTTGACTAGAGAAATTACGTGATTTATTGTAATCTCTTCCTAAGAAAACACTTCCTTGTTGTTGTTCAAATTGAACTGGTCCTAAATCACTCATACCATATTCAGTTACCATTGATCTTGCAATCTTAGTAGCTTTTTCAAAATCGTTATGAGCTCCTGTAGTTATTTCATTAAATTCAATTTCTTCAGCGATACGTCCACCTAATAAACCACATATTGTTTCTAAAAGTTCTGTCTTAGTAGATAAATATGTTTCTTCTTTTGGAAGCATTAAGTTGTATCCACCGGCTTCACCACGAGGAATAATAGTAATTTTTTGAACCTCATTAGCTCCATCTAATTTAATACCCATAACAGCATGTCCTGCTTCATGGAAAGCAACAACTCTTTTTTCATGATCAGTATATTTATGAGTTACTTTTGCAGGTCCCATTAATACACGGTCATGTCCTTCATCTATTTCAGCCATAGAGATTTGTTTTTTACCTCTACGTACAGCAAGTAAAGCTGCTTCGTTAAGCATGTTTTCTAGATCAGCACCACTCATACCAACAGTACGTTTAGCGATATTTTTAAAGTTTACTTGAGGAGCAAACTTTTTGCCTTTAGCATGAACATTAAGAATTTCTTCTCTACCTTTAATGTCTGGTAAGTTAACAGTAATTTGTCTATCAAATCTACCAGGTCTTAATAATGCTGGGTCAAGTACGTCAGGTCTATTAGTTGCAGCAATAACGATAATACCTTCGTTAGCTCCAAAACCATCCATTTCAGTAAGTAATTGGTTTAATGTTTGTTCACGTTCATCGTGACCTCCACCAATACCAGAACCTCTTTGACGTCCTACAGCATCAATTTCATCAATAAAAATTAAGCATGGCGCAGTTTGTTTAGCTTGTTTAAACATATCACGAACACGTGAAGCACCTACACCTACAAATAATTCAACGAATTCTGAACCACTTATAAAATAGAATGGAACATTAGCTTCACCAGCTACTGATTTAGCAAGTAGAGTTTTACCTGTTCCTGGAGGACCAAATAATAATACACCCTTAGGTATTCTAGCTCCCATTTCTTGGAATTTCTTTGGACTCTTTAAGAAATCGATTAATTCCTTAACTTCTTCTTTTTCCTCAGTTAATCCAGCAACATCTTTAAATGTAACTTTATTGTTTCCATTATCTAAACGAGCACGACTTCTTCCAAAATCCATCGATTTATTTGCGCCGCCCATTTGTTTAGTTAAGAAGTATAAAGCTCCACCTATTAATAATAAGGTTGGTAATACATTTACTAAAAATTGAAGTAATGTACTTGAACCTGGATCTTCTTTAGTAACTAAAGTAAACTTCTGAGTTTCAGCAGCATTATAAACCATTGAAACAGTCTCGTCAGATAAAGGAACTATTACATAATAAGATTCATTTTCTTCATATCCTTTAATCTTACCAGTTAATTTATATACTCCTGCAGTTCTTTCTGGAGTAATAACTACTTTTGTAACTTCATTATTATTTAATGCCTTTGTAAATTCATTATAATTTAAAACATTTACTTTGCGATCAAATACTTCCATAAAGTAAGCAATACTTACTATTGTTAAAAACAAAAATATATATGGAAGGAGACTTTTTTTGATATTTTTTCTTTGCATGTTTCTTCCTCCTTAATAATACCTAAGTATTATATCACACTTTTCTTCTTTTGGTTTATCAAATTTAGACTTCTTTAAACCTGGTAACCAAACAATATTTTCATCACTATCAACAACGACAGGCCATAGATTTCTCTCCTTAGTAGGAATCTTAGAATCAATAAATATGTCATTGATCTTCTTACTACCGATCATTCCTTTAATACTCATCTTATCGCCATCTCTTCTTGAACGCACATGAAGAGGTAGTTTAACTTCAGAAGAGTTTAAGCGACATACATAATTAGTATTATGATTAATTGAATCAACAAATTCAATGTTTTTACCATTAGGTAAATTAACAGAGTCAATTAATTCAATCTCATAATCATTATTTTTTTCAGGTATATTAACAAATACTAAAGTATCATAAGCTTTAACGGCTTGAATATTGTTAGGTAAGTGTACTCTTACATTAGCCTTGTTTGATAATATTACATCATGAATAATTTCGGCATGTCTATCTGTGATAAGCATTAAATCATCTTGGTAGATTTGTTCAAGTAGATAATAAATAATCTTAGTTTGAATTAGGTTTTCTTCTTTTAAATACTTAGGAATATTTAAAACATTATTAACATAAATATTCTTAAGCTTTTTAACAACTAACTTATCAATATAATCATTATATTCAAGTAATGTCTTACTATATTTTAAAAACTTTTGATGAATATTAGGATCTTCATTTTTAAGTTTAGGCAAGATATATTTACGATATCTATTACGTGTATGAACATCTTCAAGATTAGTTTTATCGATAAAATATTTAATCTTATGAGCTTTATTATATTTAATTAAATCTTCTTTTGTTAATTCAATTAGAGGTCTTACAATTTTATATTTACCACGGTCTACTATTTTTGAAAAACCACTGTATCCTCTTAGAGTAGAACCTCTAGCGATACGCATAAGAATAGTTTCAATTAAATCATCACCATGATGCGCAGTGAATAAATACTTAGCATCATTATCAAGAATAAGGCTTTCAAAATAATTATATCTTTTTGTACGTGCTTCATTCTCAAAATTATCATCACCATAATTTTCAATAGTCATTGTTTCAAATGTAACACCATTCATCTTACAGAATTTTTCAACATATAATTGTTCTTCCTTTTGGCCAATTCTACCTGTATTATGATTAACATGAGCACATATTAAATTAATATTTATAGCTAATTTAACACGCATTAATAAATGAAGAAGAGCCATTGAATCAGGACCACCTGATATAGCAGCTACAACAGTATCTCCATATTTTAAATTCAAATCATTCATAATAAAATTGTATGCTTCTTCCACACTACCACCTAATTTCATCTATTTTATTCTTTTTTAAATATTCATTTGTTTTTGAAAATGGCTTACTTCCAAAGAAACCTCTACTTGCGGATAAAGGTGAAGGATGAGCACTTTCAATAACAAAATTATTTTTTATTAAATCTCTTTTCTTACGAGCATTATTACCCCATAAGATAAATACTGTATTAGTATTATTTTTATCAATTATTCTTATAACCTCATCAGTAAATTTATCCCAACCTATTTTTTCGTGCGATAAAGGTGTATCTTTTTTTACTGTTAAAATTGTATTAAGTAAAAATACTCCCTGATTAGCCCAATCAAGTAATGAGGTTGTATTTCTTTCAATATTTAAATCTTCTTTTAATTCCTTATATATATTACGAAGTGATGGAGGCATCTTTATGCCATCAGGTACTGAGAAAGCTAAGCCTTCTGCCTCTCCTTCACCATGATAAGGATCTTGTCCTAAAATTACAACTTTAACATTTTTAGGATCGACACATTTAAATGCGCGAAATATATAATTTTTGTCAGGATATATAACTTCCTTTTTGTATTCTTCTTCTAAAAAATTTATAAGTTTTGTAAAATAATCTTTTTTATATTCTTCTTCTAAAAGAACATCCCAAGCTTCATTAATTAACATAAAGTATTCGCTATATCAATGAATATCCCTATAGGAAGTTGTTCTGCTCTTACGGATAAATCAAAATTATACTTAGCAAGAACCTCACTAATTTTATCTAAATCATAAGCTTTTAAATTGTTTCTTAAAGTCTTTCTCTTTTGAGTAAAACTATCTCTTACTAACTTAAAGAAAAACTCTTCATTCTTGACGTCAAATTTTGTTTTTGTCTTTACAAATTCAACTACAATACTATCTACGTTAGGTTTTGGCATAAAGACATTACGACTTACATCCAATATTTTAAATACATCAAAGTAATATTTTAGGAAGATAGATAAAGAACTATAATCTTTACTACCAGGATTAGCTTTAAAGCGGTCTCCTACTTCTTTTTGAACCATTACTACCACTTTATCTACGTTAATTTTCTTCTCAATTATCTTAGTTATAATTGGTGTTGTGATGTAATATGGCAAATTTGCTATTACATATATTTTTTTATAATTATACTTTTTTATAACTTCATTAACATCGGCTGTTAAGAAATCTTCAAATATGATTTCAATATTATTAAACTCTTTTAAGTTTTCTTCAAGAATAGGTTTTAATGTTTTATCTATTTCAAAACAAACTAGATTTCCACATTTACTTGCGATACCGGCACTTAAAGATCCAGCGCCTGGACCTATTTCAATTACAAGAGTGTCACTATCTACGCCACTCTTACTAATTATATTATCAATTACATTTTTATCTATAATAAAATTTTGACCAAAATTTTTCTTGAATTTAAAGTTATTTCTATCTAAATTATCTTGCATTATTTTTGGTGAGTATTCCATAAAATCACTTCCGTATTCATTATATCATATTGTTTAAATAAAAGATGGAAATATTACCATCCCCATCTCTTAACACTAAATTTTGTATTTTTATTTGTATTAAATCTTAAACCAACCTCTGTTTCATGAGCAACATCGATATGAATATATCCATGCTCATAAGCATATCGCATAGCCGAACCTGTATCTAAAACAATACCTTTAATTGGTTCGCTCAAATCATTATTGCTTACTTCCATTATTGTTCCACAAGGGAATTCTCTAAAGTCAGCAGCTAATATTTTTAATTTACCATATTTTTCATCAGTATAGTAAACACCATCTGTTTTTAGATTAGTCCATTTACCTGTTTTAGTAGGACAAGCTACATAACCTCTACCATCACACGTCTTACAGTCTGGGCCATAACCAGTAACGATACCAGTATATTCACCATACTTACCAGTTCCAACTTCAACAACTTTATTAATTTTTGGAACTAAGGTTTTTAAAACATTCCCTGTTGTATCAGAATAAACTATTCCGTCTTGTCCTTCCTTAAGAACATTAGTAACACCACTTGGAATTTTGTAATTATATTTGTATTCAACTGAAGCAGGAATAACTGTACTTACTACTGAAGCCGATCTATTCGCTGCGTAATTATTAACATTAATTTTATTCTCTTTTACTTCACCTATATTAACAATTGAAGCAAGTGAAACTAGAAGTACACTTATAGCGCGAATTAATGAATTTATAATTACAATTTTCATAGTGTCACCTCATATCCTCACTATTAAAATTATATCATTAATACTACTTTAAGTCAAACAAGTTAATCGCTGTTTTAGTAGTATTTTCTAAGACTTCTTCAAGGGTCATATTTTTTATTTTTGCTATTTCTTTAGCAACATATAAAACATTATAGGGTTCATTTTTTTGACCGCGAAATGGCTCAGGTGCTAAGTAAGGACTATCTGTTTCTAAAACAAAATCATCTAGGTCATTTTTCTCAACTACTTCCTTTAATTTAACACCATTTTTAAATGTTAAGACTCCACCTATACCAAACTTAACCCCTAGTTTCTTAAATTCTTTGCTTGCTTCATATGAATATCCGTAGCAATGAAGAACTGCCTTTAATCCACCTAAGTTATTTTTTAAAATCTCTAAAGTATCTTCTTGAGCATCTCTACTGTGGATAACTATAACCTTATTCAATTTCTTAGCTAGTTCTATTTGTTTTAAGAAATATTCTATTTGTAAATCCCTATCTTCCTTACCATAATGGTAATCTAAACCGATTTCGCCTATACCAACTATTTTCGAATTTTTCGCATTTTCAAAAATATAGTTCAAAGCTTCTTCATTCATATCTTGCACTTCACTAGGATGAATCCCAATAGTTCCGTAGATATTATCATATTTGTTTACAAGTTCAATTACTCTTTTACTTGTTTCAAGATTACATCCGGAAGCTATCATAATATTCCCATCCATATGTTTAATTACTTCTTCAACATTTTTATAGTCATCGATATCTAAATGACAATGTGTATCTATCATCATAGTATCATCTCCATAAAAAAGATTATACCACAAGGTATAATCTAATTACTATTATTTATTTCTTCCATTTTCTTTTCTTTATCTATTCTTTCGAATAATGGTGAAGGTATTCCTACATGATACTCAGCTATAGGTTCACTTGCTTCATCAATATTAATATTTAATTGGCGACAAATTTCTTTAGCAGTATCAGGCATAAATGGTTGTAACCAATATGCAGAACTTCTAATTGCTTCAAGTAAGTTATATAAAACTCTTTCAAGTCTTGGTTTTAAACCTTCTTCTTTAGCTAAAGTCCATGGAGTAGTTTCATCTATATATTTATTACTCTTTCTTAAAGTAGACATAATTTCATCAAGAGCACCACCTATTTCTAGACGTAACATATGACGAGAAACTCTATCTGCTAACGAATCAGCTTCAAATTCAATACTATCATCTAACTTATCTGATAGTCCTTTGTTTGTAACTGTTCCGTCAAAGTATTTATTAACCATTGAAATAGTTCTATTTACTAAGTTACCTAAGATGTTAGCTAAATCACTATTAATTTTTTCAATTAATAATTCATAAGTTAATACACCGTCAGCTCCATAAGGAATCTCATGTAATAAGTAGTATCTTACAGCATCAACACCAAAGTGCTTAACAAGATCATCAGCATAAATAACATTACCTTTTGACTTACTCATCTTTCCATCACCAGTAATTAACCAAGGATGTCCAAATACTTGTTTAGGTAATGGTAAATCTAAACTCATCAAGAAACAAGGCCAGTAAATTGTATGGAATCTTACAATATCCTTACCAATTAAATGTAAGTTAGCAGGCCATAATTTATAGAACTCTTCACTACTTCCGTCTGGATCATATCCTATATTAGTTATGTAATTAGTTAAAGCATCTAACCAAACATATACAACATGTTTAGGATCAAAGTCTACAGGAATACCCCAGTCAAATGAAGTACGTGAAACACATAAATCAGTTAACCCTGGCTCTAAGAAATTCTTAAGCATTTCATTCTTACGAGATTCTGGTTGAATAAATTCTGGATGGTCTCCAATATAACGAATTAAATCTCCTTCATATCTAGATAGTCTAAAGAAATAAGATTCTTCACTTTTTAATTCAACTTCTCTACCACAGTCTGGACATTTACCATCAACTAATTGAGTTTCAGTAAAGAATGATTCACAAGGAGTACAGTAATATCCTTCATATTTACTTAAATAAATATCTCCCTTATCATACATTTTCTTAAAGATTTTTTTAACAACTTCTTCGTGTTGTTTGTCTGTAGTACGTACAAATTTATCATAACTTGTATTCATTACATCCCAAATCTTTTTAACTTCACCAGATACTTTATCAACATATTCTTGTGGAGTTATTCCAGCTTCTTTAGCTTTTAACTCGATTTTTTCTCCATGTTCATCTGTTCCAGTTTGGAAATAAACATCATATCCTCTTAATCTTCTCCATCTTGCGATAGCATCTGCTAATACGATTTCATAAGTATTACCAATATGTGGTTTACCTGATGTATAAGCGATTGCTGTAGAAATATAATATTTATTTACATCATCCTTATATTCTTTAAATTTTCCTTCATATCCTTCCATATTTTCACCCTTTCTAAATAAAAAAACGACTATCACCCTATAAGGGCGAAAAGTCGCGGTACCACCTTACTTATATCTTTCGATATATCTCTTATCCTTAACGCGGTTAACGTTTTCTCCTAAAAAATTCAGAGAAACAGTTCCGGAGCCATTCGAAATAAAAATCATTTACCTAGCTTTCACCTACCTAGGCTCTCTAAAAAACTATTTTATTTTTCTCTCCATCAAAACTTTTATCACGCATATTGTAGCATACTCTTATTTTTTCTTCAAGTTATTTTTTAATTTTATATTATTTTACAAGATAATATGCTATAATTTGTGTGGGAGGGGTTGATCACATGGAGAAGATTTTTGTCTTTGGACACCGTAAACCTGATACTGATTCAATCACAGCAGCTATTGCTTTATCACATTTAAAAAATGAATTAGGATTTAATACTGTACCTATGACTTTGGGAGAACTTAATAATGAAACAAAATTTGTTTTAGATTATTTTAAAGTTCCTACTCCTAAATTATTAGAGGATGTACGTTTACAAATTAAAGATTTGAAATATGAAAAAAATTGTTTTGTTGAAGACAATACACCTATATATGATGCATTCAATTACATGAATAAGAATTCAATAAGTAATGTTCCTGTAATTGATAAAGACAAATATTTCTTGGGGACAGCCTCAATGAAAGATATTTCAAAAGATTTAATCACAGGTAATGTTGATGAAATATCTACTACTTACGAAAATATTAAAAGTGTTCTTAATGCTAAAGAACTTCTTAAATTTGATGATGAAATAAGTGGTAATGTCTTAGTTGCTTCATATAGAAGTACAACTTTTATAGAAAATATTGATTTATCTAATAACGATATATTAATAGTTGGTGATAGACATAGTATTATTGAATATGCTGTTATGAAAAAAGTTAAATTACTTATCTTAACAGGTAGTAGTCGTATTAAAGATGAACACTTAGAAATAGCTAAGAAAAATAAAGTAAATATTTTAAAAACAGAATTAAGTACATTTAATGCCGCTCGTATGTTTACTTTAAGTAAACCTATCTCGGCAGTTATGAATTCTGAAGATATTATTTGTTTTAATGAAAACGATGAAGTTAATGACTTCATTGATACAGCAAATAAAACTAAATATTCTTACTTTCCTGTTATTAATAATAAAAATAAATGCTTAGGAACAGTAAAACTTGCTGATGCTGCATTTAAAATAAAGAAACAAGTTATTCTTGTCGACCACAATGAATATGAACAAAGTGTTGATGGCCTTGAAGAAGCTGATATCGTTGAAATTATCGATCACCACAAAATTGGTTCAATCGGTACTTCAGCACCAATCAACTTCCGAAACATGCCTGTAGGAAGTACTAACACTATTCTTTATTTAATGTATAAAGAAAATAGAATTACAATTCCTAAAGAAATAGCTGGACTTATGTTAAGTGGTATTATTTCTGATACTTTATTATTTGCAAGTCCAACTACTACTGATTTAGATAAGGAAGCTGTAGAAAACTTAGCTAAGTTAGCCGGTGTTAACTACCGTGATTATGGTATGGAAATGTTTAAAGCTGGTTCATCATTAGCTGGTAAAACTACTGAACAAATTTTATATACTGACTTTAAAAAATTTAATATTGAAAATAGAAGAGTTGGTATTGGACAGGTTTCAACTACAAGTCCAACAGATATCCTTAATATTAAAGAAGAATATATTAATATGTTAAATGATGTAGCTGTTAATAATGAGTATAATGTTGTTGCTCTATTTGTAACTGACATTATCAATAATGGATCATACATTTTATATAGTGATAATTCTGAAAAAATATTTAAGGAGTGTTACGGCGAGGATTTAGAAGAAGCTAAATTCTTACCAGGAATAGTTTCACGTAAGAAACAAATTATTCCTACTCTAATGGATTACATTTAAAAAAAAGAGATTATTAACTAATCTCTTTTTTTATTTCTAAATATACAGGATAATGATCGGAAAAATTATACTTTTCATCTTTAAATATTTTCTTATCTACTACTTTTAAATTATTAGATATAAAGATATGATCAATTGCATATTTCTTCTTTTTATGAGTTGTATCTTTATAATCAACATAGGTAAAATTTCTCTTGTTCATCTCTTTACAAAAATGGATAAATACTTTACTAGTTGTAGGCATATTTAAATCACCCATAAAGATTTTATTAGGATAGTTTTTATATTTTTCAATAATTTTTAAAATTTTAGTTATCTCGCGAAATCTTACCTTTTCATCTTTATAATCAAGATGAGTATTAAACACCACATATTCATCGTTATCTATACTTATAATACTTACAGTAATTATTCTCGGAAGAAACGAAGGAAAATGTGGTAAGTGATAGGTTTTAGATTTTAAGATGGAATGTTTACTTATCACTGAATTTTTTTCTTCAAACTGAGGAAGAAAAATCTTATATAAAATATTAAATCTTGACTCACCTGAAACATTAAATCTATCTCTTATTTTATTTTCCCATAATGGTGTTACTTCCTGTAAGCCAGCAATCTCAATTTTATTGTCTTCGAGATAATTTAATAATTTTTCATGATAATTATTATTACCTACTACACCAGCATATTTTTTTACTTTATATCTATTTTGTACATTAACAGAACTAACTTTAATACTCATTAATCTTTGAAATTCTTTTCTATTAAATTATATAAATCTATCAAATAGTATATAAAGTGTTTTTCTAATTTTACCGTATCGAGTGTAATAATAAGATTCTTACCACGCATACCAAATCTAAACATACGCGATAAATTTACAACATCATAGAATAAATCTTGAACATTAAGTTTTTTAACTATAACTTCTGGAATCATTATCTCAATAGAATTTTTAGTTTGACGAATATTTTTTATATCTAGTTTCGTAGATAATTTTTCTAACCACTCTTCGTACATATAGATAATTAAATCTTCATCCATCTTGCCGAAGCGATCTTCTAGTTCTTTCTTAACGCTTTCTAATTTATCTAAAGAATCAATTTCATTTATCTTTTTATGAATTTCTATTTTAACTTCCTCATCAGATACATAATTATCTGAGATAGCGGTCGCAACTTCAATAATAGGTTTAGTAAATTCCTCCTCTTCTTCGACTGGAATTCCTTTTAATCTATTAATTTCGTTATTTAACATTTCCATATATAACTCAATACCGATAGTATCAACAAAACCAGCTTGTTCACTACCTAGAATATCACCAGCTCCACGAATAGATAAATCACGCATCGCAATTGCAAAACCACTACCTAATTCCGTGAATTCTTTAATTGCCTCCAAACGTTTAACTGCGATTTCAGATAAAACTTTTTTCTTATTATACATTAAATAACAATATGCTATCTTGTTAGTTCTACCTACACGACCCCTTATTTGGTATAGTTGCGATAGTCCAAAATTTTCGGCATCATATATTATTAATGTATTAACATTAGGAATATCAATACCTGTTTCAATTATTGTTGTACATAATAAGACATCAAACTTCTTATCTTCAAAGTCTTGCATGACATCTTCAAGTTCAGTCTTACTCATCTTACCATGCGCAATACCAATACGAGCATCAGGTACTAATTCTTCTAATTCAATTCTCTTGCTATCAAGCATATCAATATTATTGCATAGAATAAAACATTGTCCCTTACGTGATAACTCTTTATAAACAGCATCTCTTATAATACTTTTATTTTCCGCGATAACGTAAGTTTGTACAGGATATCTATCAACAGGTGGCGTTTCAATTAAAGATAAGCTACGTAATCCAGATATCGACATTTGAAGTGTACGAGGAATTGGTGTTGCTGATAATGTAAGAACATCTATATTATTTTTATATTGTTTAATTTTTTCTTTATTTTTAACACCAAATCTTTGTTCTTCATCAACTACGAGTAATCCTAAATCTTTGAATTTAACATCGTCACCTAGAATTCTATGCGTACCAATTAATAAGTCTACACTTCCACTTTCTAAACGTTTTAATACTTCTTTTTGTTTTTTTAATGGGACAAATCGATTAAGTAATTCTATATTAATATCATAATTTTTGAAACGTTCAATCGCATTATGGAAGTGTTGGGAAGAAAGAATGGTTGTTGGACACAAGATAGCAGCTTGCTTACCACCTAGGATAGCTTTGAAGATTGCTCTAAAAGCAACTTCTGTTTTACCATATCCTACATCTCCACATAATAATCTATCCATAGGATGAGAATTTTCCATATCTTTCTTAATTTCTTCTACTACCTTTATTTGATCCAATGTTTCATCATATTTAAATTCTTTTTCAAAACTTAGTTGTAGTTCATCGTCTTTAGGGAATGCATATCCTTTTGTAGATTCTCTTAAAGCATATAACTTAAGTAGTTCACCAGCTATATCTTCAATCTTCTTTCTGGCACGATACTTAGTTTTTTCCCATTCATTAGAACCTAATTTATTAATCTTTGGTACATATCCTTCCTTAGAAGAATACTTGCTTATCATTTCTATTTTTTCAACAGGAATATATAATTTATCGCCATCACGGTATTCGATTAATAAATAATCCTTTTTAAGTCCGTTCTTTTCTAGAGTTGCAAGTCCTCTATATATACCAATACCATATAATGAGTGAACAACATAATCACCAGGATTTAATTTATTTAAATCTTTTATTTTTGTCCCTAATTTAAATCTTGTTTTATATTGATGTATTTCACTATTTCCATATATATCATTATCTGATATAAATAGTACACCTTCATAGATAAATCCTTTATTAATTTTCTTAATAATTAGATTTACTCTATCATTATATATATTATCTTCGCTAGTTAATATCACATTTGTTTCTCCTAATAAATCAATTAGTTTATTAGCTGTTATTCTATTACTTGCACATATAATTATATTCTTATACTTTTTAGATAGAACTTTTAATTTATCTTTTAAGTTTTCCACAGTAAAACCTAATTTATCAATATTATCTATATCAATATCTTCTGAATCTTTCTTATCAAATTTAGGAAAGTCTATTTCCTTATCTATTTTAATTTCTAAGAAATCATTCATATATTTTGTATCAGAAGGTAACTCTGAACTTACCGTATAGTTATACATTTCAGTTGCTAAATTTTCGCAACTATTTTTTAACTGTTCATAATCATTAAAGATAACTATATTATTAGTAAATGTACTAATTGATTTAACATCTGTATATTTATAGATATCACGATATGGTACTTCGAATTGATCTACATCCTTATCTACTAAAAATTCAGTAATTGGATATATTTCTAGTTTATCAACAGGTTTAGTAGTTAATTGATTATCAACATTAAACTCTTTAATTGTATCAATCTCATCACCCCAGAATTCTATTCTTATTGGTTTTTCATAGAATAATGGGAATATATCTATAACATATCCACGTACGGCAAAATCACCAGTTTTATTAACTAGTGTCTCTCTTACATATCCTAAATTGTATAATTCTTTTTCTAACTTCTTAATATCGTACTCTTTACCTTTTTCAAGATTAATCTTTCTTTTTTCAAACTCTTTCTTATCAGGTAAATATCTTAAGTATCCCATTAAATTAGTTACAACTATATATTCTCCTTCATTAAGAAGCTTTATTGTTTCTATACGTGTTATCTTTAAATCTGGAGATATTGCTAATGCTTCACTAGCAAGGAAATCATCCATTGGAAATAATAATACTTTATCCGTATAATTAAGCAAGTATTGATACATCATATTTGCTTCATATAAAGAATTAGCAACAAAAGTAATACTTTTATTTAGTTTCTTAAAAGTATTATATATTTTAATAGCTTTTAATTCTTCAGATAACCCAGTATATACTTTACCGTCATCGTTTAAAATGTTATCAAAGACACTCATATTATTACCTCCTTCCAACGCAAAAATGATACAAAATGTATCATTAGTTATATTTATTCATTATATTATCAAATCTAATAACAGGAAATTCTTCAATGATTTTAGCACCTTTTTTTATCGATTCATTAAGTACTTCTAAATCTTCCTTTGATATATGTCCTAGAACATAATCTTTAGTATCTATTGATTTGTTATTAGCAATTCCTATTTTTAAACGTTTATAGTCTTGTGTACCAATATTCTTTTCAATATCACGAAGACCATTATGACCTCCACAAGATCCAGATAATTTTAATTTAATTTTACCTAGTTCCATATCTAAATCATCACTTATTACTAATATATCTTCAGTTGGTATCTTAAAGAAATTAATATATTCTCTAACAACCTCTCCTGATAAATTCATATATTTTTGAGGCTTAAGTAATATTACTTTTTCCCCATTTATATTTGTTTCATAATATATACCTTTAAATTTTTCCTTTGAATTAGTAATATTATTCTCTTTTAAATATTCATCAATTACCATAAAGCCTATATTATGACGCGTATTTTCATATTCTTTACCTGGATTTCCTAATCCTACTATTAACTTCATATTATCACCTATTTTCCATTAACATGATATTCTTTATATACTAAAGATTTAGGTAAGTTTCTCTCAACAGAAACTTTTTTAATAGCTTCCTTTTCAGACATACCATCTTCTAGATATAAATTTATATGTTCTAAAATAGTCATACTTGAAAAATCTTTTAAAGTTGTATTACCTTCAACTACTACAACCATCTCACCTTTTAAAGTATCTACTACTTCTATTATCTCAGATATTTTTCCTCTTAAAGCTTCTTCATATCTTTTACTTATTTCACGGCATAAAGCAATCTTACGATCACCAAATACTTTCTTTAAAGAAATAAGCATATCTTTAATACGGTGTGGAGCTTCATAGAAAATAATTGTATAAGTTAAATTCTTTAAGTTCTCAAGTTCCTTTTCTCTTTTAGTAACTTTACTATTTAAAAATCCATAGAATAAGAATGGTGATGGATTTAATCCAGACATTGTTAAAGCAGGTACAAAAGCAGTTGGTCCTGGTAAACTAACAACATTATATCCATTGTTTGTTACAAACTCTACTATCTTATAACCTGGATCACTTATTATAGGTGTACCTCGATCAGTAACTAAACCTATATTCATACCATCTTCTAACATCTTTAAAACTTTTTCTTTTAAATCATTTTCTGTATGATCATCAGAATGAATAAGTTTCTTCTTAATACCAAGTTTACTTAGTAATTCCGCTGTTACTCGCGTATCTTCACAAAGTAAGACATCTACTTCTTTTAAAGTATTAACTGCACGCATAGTAATATCTTCCATATTACCTACTGGAGTTGGTATTAAATATAAAGTTGGACTTCCATCATAACTTTTTTGTGACATATTATCACTTTCCTTCAAAGTATTCTTTTATTTGATCAGTATATTCTCCATTTTCATCATGAGAATATATCGGACTTAATATTTTTAATCCTGGGTTACCATTTTTTACACCCTCAATTAATAATATATTGGCCTCTTTATCTTTACCTGGATAAACAAATTGAACTTTTTTAGGTTCAATATTATTCTTACGCATTAATTCAATAATTTCAATTAAACGTTCCGGCCTATGTACTATAGCAATATTTCCATTATTTTTCAAGAGTTTTCTCGCAACTTTAAGTAATCTTTCAATATCTAATTTTAATTCATGACGCGCTATTGTTTTATAATCACTATCATTTAGATTAGATGTTTCCTTATATTTAAAGTAAGGTGGATTACAAGTTATTGTATCAATAGAATCAGATTCTAACTCTTTATATAATTCATTTATATCGGCATTAATAATACTAATTTGATTTTCTAATTTATTAACCCTAACTGATTCAACTGCCAATTCATACGAGTCTTTTTGAATTTCTACACCTGTAATCTTAGCATTTGTTTTTGTTGAAAGAATTAAAGGAATAGGAGCATTCCCACATCCTATATCCATAATATTTTTTGTTTTTTTATTGATTGTTACAAAATTAGGAAGAAGTACTGAGTCTAATGAAAAATTAAACATATCAGTATCTTGATAGATATACATATTTCGATATCCTAGTAAGTAATTTTTAATTTTCATTTTTAATCTCTTTTTCTACAACAGTACCATTCGATAAAGTAACTTGGTATTTACCAGCTAAAACACTAACTGCAGTTACTACACCTTCTTCACCATCTACTTTAATCTTTTTTCCTACTGTCGGAGCATTTTTCTTACATTCTTTATAAGTTTCATTTTCATATTTTAAACAGCAAAGTAATCTACCACAAGCACCATTAATTTTATTTGGATTTAAAGCAATATTTTGATTTTTAGCCATATTAATTGAAACACTATCAAAATCACTCAAGAATTTAGAACAGCAGAATGGTCTTCCACATATCCCAATTCCTCCTACTTGTTTAGCTTTATCTCTAACGCCTATTTGTCTAAGTTCAATTCGTGTTTTGAAGATAGATGCTAATTCTTTAGCCAAATCTCTAAAGTCTACTCTATTATCTGATAAGAATCTAAAAACTAGTTGATCCCTATCTAAAGTATATGAAGCATCCATAACATTCATGTTTAACTTGTATTTTTCAATTAATTCACGACATTTAGAAATTGCTCTTTTGGCGTCTTCAATATTCTTCTTATTATTTTCATAATCCTTTTTAGTTGCTACTCTAATAACTTTTTTTAAAGCAGAATTTAATTTCTTCTCATTAATTTTTGTTATTTCACCAACAACCGTACCAAATTGTAAACCTCTTTCAGTTTCAACGACTACATTTAAACCATTCTTCAAATTTAATTTGTTAGGACTAAAAAAATATGCTTTACCTTTATCATTAAATGTAATACTTACAACATCTATCATTTATTTTCCTCCTAGATTAATTATAAATTTATCTATTGCTAAATTTATATTCACATTATATTTAATCTTTTTATTAAAATCTGTAACTTCCTGAATCTTGTTTATCAATTCATCTACAGTATTTAAATTTGCCAAATATTTTATATCCTCTTCATATCCATTAAAATACTGAATTGAAGTTCCTATTTTATATTTCAACACATCATAATATAGAACATTTAAAATACTAAATAATTTAATAACTTGTTCACGTGAACCTAAAACATCACCAAATTTATCACTATAAAATAAAATAGTATCTTTTTTTCGATCATCAAGCATTCTTGCAAATGTAATTGATTTAGATATAAGACTTTTTATTTCATCTTCAATTTCCACACTCATACTTGATTCATTATAAAAATCTAAAAATACTTTTTTTACAATATCATAGTTGGATTTACCTATTTTACTAAATGCAATTATTTGGCATCTAGAAAGAATGGTATCCATAACCATATATCTTGAAGGAGTAATAAGAATAGCTATTATTCCTTCTTCAGGTTCCTCTAAAAACTTTAATATTGTATTAGCAGAAGAACTATTTAACTTCTCAGCATTTAAAATTATGTATATTTTTTTATTACCTTCAATAGGTTTAGTTTTAAATTCTCTTTGAAGTTCTATTAACTGTTCTTTTTTTATTTGTAATAAATCAGTATCAATAAATTTTAATTCAACATAATTATTAGAATTTATTGCTGCACATATTGGGCATTCTTCTTCATTATGATTTTCATCTTTAGCGTTAGGACACACAATATATTTAACAAATTGATAAATATAATCTAAATAATTAACATAGTTATTAATTTCAAAAATATAAGCATGTGAAAGTTTATTATTGTTTATCGCATTAATTAAAGTCGTAGATACAACTGGCTGCTCATTATAATACTTTTCAAACATGCTTATCACCTCTAGTTATTTAATTGACTTCTATTCTCTAAAGCCATCTCTAATGTTAGAGAATCTAAATAATCCATTTCTGCGCCCATAGGTATACCATGAGCAATTTTTGATATTTTAATATCTTTACCTTCTAAAAGCTTACTTATATATAAACTTGTCGTTTCACCTTCAATACTAGGTTTTAAAGCAAAGATAATTTCTTTGACATTGCCATCTTCAATTCTTTTTAACAAAGAATCAATATTTATTTGATCAGGAGTTATTCCTTCAAGTGGAGATATTAATCCATCAAGGACATGATATAAACCATTATATGAACCAACACGTTCAAATAGAATAACATTCTTAGGTTCTTCAACTACACATATAGTAGTTTTATCTCTTCCTTCATTTTTACAAATCTCACATTTATCATCTTCACAATAATTATGGCAAACTTCACACTTCTTAATTTTTTCTTTAATCGACTTTAGTGACGAAGAAAAAGTATCAAGAATTTCTTGATCTAATTCTAATGTAGCCAAAGCCATTCTTTCAGCAGACTTTTCACCTATACCTGGTAATTTTTTAAAAGATTCAATTAAATCCTTTAAGCTTTTAGGGTAGTTCATTAGAATAGTCCTGGCATTCCTTGAGTATATTTACCCATTTTTTGTTCAGTTACTTTATCTACTTGTTTATTTAAATCATTAACAGCTACTAAAATAATATCTTCTAACATTTCTATATCATCTTTATCTAAAGATTCTGAATCAATAGTTATTTTAGTTATTTCTTTTTTTCCGTTTCCTTTAACTGTTACAAAAGAATTAGTTGATTCAAATTCCATATTATCAATTTCCTCTTTTGCAGTCATCATATCTTTTTGCATTTTTTGTGCTTGTTTCATTATAGCTTGTATATTCATATTCATTCTCCTATTCGTATTCTATTATATTATTAAATATATTATCAAAAGTTTCAGCACCATCATCATTAATCATTCTTACATCAAAATCTTCTGGTACATATAAAAATTCTCTATTTTTAGAATTAAAATCTTTCTTGATTATTTCCCAGGAAATTTTTGGTACTGAAATTACTTTATATTTTTGTTGCAATATTTTTGCAACAAAGTTTTCAATATCATAAAGTTCATTATTAAATATTTTTGATGAATTCTCTGTATCATATACAAATAATAAGTATTCATCACTGGCTGCTTTCAATTCACCATCCATTAATAACGAAGAATATCTTCCAAATTCCGGATCAGTAACATAATCATTTAATTGCTTAATACTTTCTTTTATATTTTTAAACTCAGATTTTTTAAATCGAGCTAGCGTATTATCAATTCTTCTTTCTACTATTCTCTCAAGTAGATTCGAATTATCTTTATTGGTTATAACCTTAACTGGTTCTTGTTTAGCTTCTTCAACTTTAATTGTTTCCACTTTATTATTTTTTTCAATAGTTACTGTCTTTTTAATAGTTACTTCTTTAACAGGTTTAACATCTTCTTGCTTATTCTTATAACATATCTTTATAAACATAAGTTCAATTGCTAATCTCGCATCATTAGCTTGTTTTATATTTATAAGATTATTATTTATACTATCAAGGATTTCAGTTATATCTGTTACCGAATATTTATTATTATTTGCTGTAATAGAATCATATAAATTATCTTTTAATTTTTTTGTTATTTCTTCTACTACCTTAATTATATTTTTTCCACTGTTATCATATTCATCAAGCGCTTTTAGAATATTTTCTATATCTTTATCAAAGATATAGCTTATAAATTTATCTAGTTCTTTTTTAGATAAAGAGCCATTTACTTGATGAACATCTTCTACAGTTATATCACTATTTTTATAAGCATTTACTTGATCTAATAAGCTAATTGAATCTCTCATTCCACCATTAGATATTTGAGCAATTTCAAGTAGTGCTTCATCAGACACACTTATTTTTTCTTCATTACAAATACATTTTAATCTTTCAACGATAGAAGCATCTGCTATTCTCTTAAAATCAAATCTTTGACATCTAGAAAGAATAGTTTCAGGTATTTTATGTGGTTCTGTTGTTGCTAAAATAAATATAATATGCGCTGGTGGTTCTTCAAGTGTCTTTAATAAAGCATTAAATGCGCCCGTAGTAAGCATATGAACCTCATCAATTATATATACTTTATATTTACCTTCACCTGGTACTAGATTAACCTTATTTCTTATTTCTCTTATTTCATCAACACCATTATTAGATGCTGCATCTATTTCTATAATATCAGTAAATTGTTTATTATTAATTTGTGTACATATTACACATTTTTCACAAGGAACACCGTTTTTTTGATCTAAGCAATTTATAGTCTTAGCAAATATCTTTGCAATTGAAGTTTTACCTGTTCCTCTAGGTCCAGTAAAAAGATATGCGTGAGATAATTTATTGTTAATTATTTCATTTTTTAATGTTTTTACGATTGTTTCTTGACCAACAACATTTTCAAAATTAGTAGGTCTATATTTTCTATATAATGCTTGGTACATATCTATCCACCTCTACCTATTAATTATATCAAAAAACCATTGAAAATAAAAGGAATTAGTTATCTAATTCCTTTTTGTTTTAAAGAATTCTTGAAGCATTTTTTTAGTTCTTGAATCTTCTAATTTTATATATGTTTCACGTGAAACATTGGCGCTTTTTTCGATATTTCCAAAACTAGGTGATGTAGTAGAATAATAAACTTTATTTAAACGTGCTTGTTCAATAGCACCACTACACATCATACATGGTTCTAATGTAACATACATCTCACAATCATCTAGATGCCATGTTTTAAGTTTTTTACTAGCTTTTATTATACATAATATTTCTGCATGGTTAACAGCACATTTTTTTGTTTCTTTAGTATTATGCGCTTTTGCTATTACTTTTCCGTCTTTCACAATTATTGCTCCGACAGGAACTTCACCTTTTTTATATGCTTTTTCCGCTTCTTTTATAGCAATTTCCATATATTTATTCATATTATCACCTCAAAAACAAAAAAGCACACACATTTAGAGACCTTTAAGGCTGCTTCCTTCCAGATCTGACCTGGTTCAAGCATAAATGTTGTGCAAAGATAATATATAATATTTATGATTTTTTTGCAAATTATTTTATGTTTCACGTGAAACATTCATATATTTAATTATTTTTACCATACGTTTCACGTGAAACATGTATATTTTTTAATTTTATTACTCATTTTGTAAAAGAAAAGAAGAAAATTATTCTTCTGATGTTTCACGTGAAACATCTTCAGTCTTTTCTTCTTCATCTTCTTTATTTACTATAGCAATTGTACTTACTTTTTGGTCATCTTTTAGATTAATAAGTCTTACACCTTGAGCTACACGACCCGTTTTTGATATTTGATCTAGAGGTAATCTAATCATCATACCACTATTTGTAATAATCATAAGGTCTTCATTTCCTTCTACAATCTTGAATGAAACAATATTACCATTCTTTTCTGTAGTATTTAAGGCTTTAACTCCCTTACTTCCTCTATGTGTTTGTCTATATGAATCAATAATAGTACGTTTACCATAACCATTTTCAGTTACAACAAGGATTTCTTGATCGCTATCAGCAACTTCACATCCTATACAAATACCATCACCAACATCAATACCACGAACACCGGAAGCAGTACGACCCATAACTCTTATTTCAGATTCATCAAATCTAATCATTCTTCCATTAGAAGAACCAATTAATATTTGTTTATTACCATCAGACTTCTTAGCTGATAATAATACATCATCCTCTTTTAATGTTATAGCTATCTTACCATTTGTTCTAATACTATCGAATTCTGATAAGTCAGTTCTCTTAATTAAACCATTTTGCGTACAAAGTACAATAAATTCATTCTTTTCTTCTTTTTCAACCTTTAATACAGCTGTTACATCTTCATCTTTATCGATTGCAAGTAAGTTAATTAAAGGTAATCCTTTAGATTGTCTACTGTATTCAGGTACTTCATATCCTTTTATTCTATATACTTTTCCTTTTGTAGTAAAGAATAATAGATAATCATGAGTCTTAATTGGAATCATATATTTAACAAAATCTTCTTCGTTAGTAGTCATACCTTTAACTCCTACACCACCACGATTTTGTGTTTTATATGTATCATTTAAAACTCTCTTAATATAACCTTTTTCAGTTATTGTTATTATTGCTTCTTCATTTGGAATTAAAGATTCATCTTCAATATATTCAATAGCTGTCATATCAATAGCTGTTCTTCTTTCATCTGCGTACTTATCTCTAATTTCCAATAATTCGCGTTTAACTATTTCTAATACTTTTGCTTCTGAAGCTAAAATTGCTTTTAATTCCTCAATTAACTTAGATAATTCAAGTAATTCTGCTTCAATCTTAGATCTTTCTAGACCTGTTAATCTTCTTAATTTTAATTCTAATATTGCTTCAGTTTGAATTTCTGAAAGACCAAATTTACTCATTAATTGTTGTTTAGCTTCTTGGTCAGTTTCAGCTGTTTTAATAATTCTAATTACCTCATCAATATTATCTTGAGCTATCTTATAACCTTCTAAGATATGAACTCTTTCTTCAGCTTTATTTAAATCAAATCTTGAACGACGGATAACTACTTCTTTTTGATGATCAATATACTTAGCAATTATATCTTTGATTCCTAAAGTCTTTGGTGTACCCATATCTATTACAAGGAAGATAATACCATAACTTATTTGGAAGTTAGTATGTTTATAAAGATTATTTAATACAACTTGGGCATTAGCATCTCTCTTTAATGTAATTGTAATTTTAACACCATTTTTTAAATCAGTATGGTAGTCAGATATACCTTCAATTACTTTTTCATGAACTAATTCTGCTACCTTATTTTTTAAATCAGCAGTATTAACGCCATATGGAACTTCAGTAATTATAATTTGTTGATGTCCATCATGTTCTTCAATAGTTGCTCTACTACGTAATGTAATAGAACCTCTACCTGTTTCATAAGCTTTTTTAATTCCTGAATTACCAAGAATTATACCACCTGTTGGAAAATCAGGTCCTTTAATATATTCCATTAATCCTAAAGTATCAATTTCAGGATTATCAATGTAAGCAATACATCCATCGATAACTTCACCTAAGTTATGTGGTGGAATATTAGTAGCCATACCTACAGCAATACCCATAGATCCATTTACTAAGATATTAGGTATTCTTGATGGAAGTACGGTTGGTTCTGGACTTGTTTCATCAAAGTTAGGCATCATATCTACCGTATTTTTACGAATATCTCTTAACATTTCAAGTGATATCTTTGCAAGTCTTGCTTCTGTATAACGGTAAGCGGCTGCTCCATCACCTTCAATATTACCAAAGTTACCATGTCCATCTACCAACATATAACGTTGGTTAAAATCTTGAGCAAGTCTAACCATTGCATCATAGATTGAACTATCACCATGTGGATGGTAATGTCCCATAACATAACCTACTGTTGTAGCACTTTTCTTATGAGGTTTATCAGGAGTATTTCCTTCTTCAAACATAGACCATAGAATTCTTCTATGTACTGGCTTTAAACCATCTCTTAAATCTGGAATAGCACGTGATGTAATAACACTCATAGAATAATCTATAAAAGAATCTTTTACTTCATCAACGATATTCTTTATTGATAAACTATCTCTTTCGTGGAAAGTTCCTCCAAATTCAGAGTTTTCCACTGTATTTTCTAAATTTTCTTTTTCATCCATATTTTCACCCCCTAAATATCAAGATTTTTAACATATTGAGCATTTTCTTCAATAAATGCACGTCTTGGTTCTACTTCTTCACCCATTAATTTTTCAAATATAGCATCAGCAGCAACACAATCTTCAACAGTTATCTTTCTTAATATACGATTATTTATATCCATTGTTGTTTCATATAACTCAGAAGCATCCATTTCACCAAGACCTTTCATACGAGCTATTTCAGCTCTTGATCTTGTTGTTTCATTAAGTGAATTTAAATAGGCTTCTTTTTCTTTTTCATCAAGTACATATTTTCTTGTTTTATTATGTGTAATTCTAAATAGTGGAGGTTGAGCAGCATATATATGACCAGCTTCTACTATTGGTTTAAAGAAACGATAGAATAAAGTTAATAATAAAACTCTAATATGTGATCCATCGACATCGGCATCGGTCATGATAATAATTTTGTCATATCTTAATTTAGATAAATCAAAATCTTCACCAATACCTGTACCGAAAGCAGTAATAATAGTACGAATTTCTTCATTACCTAATGCTCTATCAAGTCTTGCTTTTTCTACATTTAAGATTTTACCTCTTAAAGGAAGAATTGCTTGAGTCATTGAATCTCTACCTAATTTAGCACTACCACCGGCAGAATCTCCTTCGACGATAAATATTTCAGAAACGCTTGGATCTTTACTCTTACAATCAGATAATTTACCAAAGAAACTTGTTTGTTGTAAATCACTCTTTCTTGTAATTTCACGAGCTCTTTTAGCAGCATTTCTAGCACGACAAGCTAACATTGCCTTATTTATAATTAATTTAGCATCATCTGGATTTTCCATTAAGAATCTTTCAAATCCTTCAGAGAATACATTATCAGCTAATTTTCTAACTTCAGAGTTTCCTAATCTACCTTTAGTTTGTCCTTCAAATTGTGGATTTGGATGTTTACAAGAAATAATCATTGTTAAACCTTCTTTAACATCTTCACCAGTTAAAGATTCATCTTTATCTTTTAAAATACCATTTTTACGAGCATAACTATTGATTACTCTTGTAAGAGCTCTTCTTACACCTTCTTCATGAGTACCACCATCATGAGTATTAATATTATTAACAAATGAATATATATTTTCGTTATATCCAGTGTTATATTGTAATGCTACTTCAAACATAACATTATCTTCTTCCCCATTTAAGTGGATAATATCTTCATGAACTGGAGTCTTATTAGCATTAATAAATCTTACATACTCACTAATACCACCTTCATAGAAGAAAGTTTCACCAGTTGTATCTTCACCATCTCTATCATCACGAAGTGTTAGAGATAATCCCTTATTTAAGAAAGCTAATTCTCTTGTTCTTACTTTTAATGTTTCATAATCATAAATATCTGTATCAAATATTTCAGCGTCTGGTTTAAAAGTAACAGTTGTACCTGTTCTTGTAGGTTCACATTCACCTATAACTGTTAAAGGTTGAATCGTTTTTCCACCATTAGCAAATTTAGTTTCGTAGATTTTACCATCTTTGTAAACTACAACAGTAACCCAACTTGATAAAGCGTTAACTACTGAAGCACCTACACCATGAAGACCTCCGGATACTTTGTATCCTCCGCCACCAAATTTACCACCAGCATGTAATACTGTATAAACTGTTTCAACTGTAGATATTCCTGTTTTAGCATGGATTCCTACTGGAATACCACGACCATTATCTTTAACTGTAACTGAATTATCTTTATTAATAACTATTTCAATACTATTACAATATCCAGCTAAAGCTTCATCAATAGAGTTATCTACAATTTCCCATACTAAATGGTGTAATCCCTTAACATCTGTAGTACCAATATACATACCAGGACGTTTTCTTACAGCCTCAAGTCCCTCTAATACTTGAATATCTGATGCATCATAATGTTGTTCGTTATTCATAATACCACCTATCTCTCTGTAACTATTCCATTTTTTACACAGAATATTTTCGCATCATCTTTTATTTTCTTACTTACATTCTTAATATCTGTCGCAGTTATTATTACCTGCATTTCATTATTAACATAATTAAGAATATTATTTATTTTTTCCCTATCAAATTCGCTAAATAAGTCGTCTAATAACAAAATAGGATAATTATCTGTCTGACTCTTAAAAATTAAAATTTCGGCAAGTTTGATAGTTAAAATAGCGAGTTTTTGTTGTCCTTGTGATCCATAATATTTTAAATTGTTATTTTCAACATAAAATTCATAGTCATCACGATGAGGACCATATAAAGTCGAACCACTTTCTTTTTCTAGTTTAAAACTATTTTTAAAAAGATTAGTTAATTCTTTCTTTATACTTTCATTTGTGAACATCTCATCTTTAAGTTGAGTTTTATAATTAATATGAAAACCATTTAACTTAATAATATCTTTATATATAGATTCTATCTTCTCATTTAATTTCTTTATGTATTTAAAACGGGCTCTATATATAAAGACAGCTTTATCAATAAGATATTCTGTTAAGATATTAAAATAATTCATATCAATTTGCTTACCTATATTTGCTTCTTTTAGTAAATCATTACGCATTTTAAGAATCTTCTTATATTCTAAGGAAACTCTATAATATAGGTTATATAATTGACTTAATTCATTATCTATATATCTTCTTCTAATATCAGGTATACCTTTTAAAATTTCTAAATCTTCAGGCGTAAAAGTAACTACATTTATGTGTGATATATATTCATATAGTCTTTTATATTCATTATTATCTATATAATATTTTTTATTTAAATTTGAATACTTTATTGAATACTTACTTTTATAATTATCTTTATTCAAAGTTCCTTCAATTTTAAATGTTTTTTTATTATATTTAACTATTTGGCTTTCATCTTTTATTCGATAAGATTTACCTAATGATAAATAATAAATGCTTTCAAGAATATTTGTCTTACCTTGAGCGTTTTTTCCATAAAAAATATTTATGTTTTTAGATAATTTAAGATGAAGTCGATCATAATTTCTAAAATTAGTAATGTCTAGTTGCTCCAAAAACATAAAATCACCACTTTTTCGCTTTATTTGCCTTTTTTTTGATTTTTAGGTTTTTTTCATATACCTATACACAATATAATTATAACACAAATAAGGGGCAAAAAAAAGGTAAATTAAGTTTTTTTACCCTTTTTAAGCATATTTTTTCTTTAAACAATAGTCTAATCTCACAGCTTTAGCAAGTTGGTTTTCCACAACATAATAAGAAACATCTAATCTTACATTTTTACCGTTAATAAATTCGATAATAGCTAGGTTATTTTCATCTTTTTCCACTCTTTTTATACTATTTAAAGATATCCAGTGACATATATTACCTCTTGTAGATCCGGTAGGTATCATTATAATAGATAAATACTCAGATATTATAATTGGAGCTTTATATTTTATACCTGTTAAATTCTTAGTTCCTTCATTTCTTCCTTTTAAAGTACTTCCAAAAGATCTACAACTTTCATCAATTATCTTGTGAATGTTTTTACTTACTTCGTATTCATTATTTATTTCTATTACTTTAGTATTGTTATCTCCTTCCTGAATAAGACAAAGTGTTCCCTTATTAATCTCATAATCATAACTATTTTGCATAAAATCCTTCCTTTCCACATCTCAAATAATGAGAATTGCCTCTCTTATATCACTTTTTGATGTCGAATCGTGTCGAACGGTGTCGAATTACACAAAAAAAATAACTTTTTCAAGTTATTTTTAATAAGTTCTGATAGGAACGATAAGTTGAATTAAATCATCACTATTAGTATTCTTTAAAATAATCGGTTTTAAATCACCATTAAACATTACATAAACTTCTTCACATTCTAGTGATTTTAAAGCATCCATCATGTATTTAGAATTAAACGCAATTTTTAATTCTTCTTCGTTATCTTTTTCAATATTAACTTTTTCTTCAACATTTCCTATCTCAGGAATATTAGAAGAGATAGTCGCTATATCTTTGCTAGTTTCAAATTTAATAGTATTTTTTTCACTTTCATTTGTTAATAATGAAGCTCTATCAATTGAGTTATAGAAATTTCTTAAATTAATTTTAACTGTTAATGAGAATTTTTCAGGAATTAATTTAGAAGTATCTGGATAAGTACCATTAATAACTCTTGATAATAATAAGATAGTTCCAAATTTAAATATTACTTTATTTTCAAATATATTTATTTCAATATCTTCTTCATCATTATTAAACATTCTTACTAATTCATTTAAATTTTTAGTAGGAATAATAATATTGAATTCTTCATCATTATTAATTTCTATTTTTTTCTTAGCTAATCTATATGAATCTGTTGCTGTACATTCAAGTAAACCTTTACTAAATTTAAAGTTAATACCTGTAAGTACTGGTCTTGATTCTTGTTGTGATGTAGCAAAAATAGTTTGATTAATTAACGTTCTAAATACTTTTTGATTGATTTTAATAGGATTTTCTTTTTCTTCTAATTCAAGTTCTGGAAATTCATTAGAATTATTACAGTTTAAAGTAAATGATGAATTAGAAGTATATATATTAAGTTTAGAATCCATTAATTCTTCAATAGTAATTACTTCATTATCTAATTTTCTAATAATTTCAAAAAGTAATTTACCCGAAACAAGTACATCGCCTGTTTCAATAATATCTTCAATATCTTTTTTATCAATAAAAGTTTTAATAGCTATTTCATTATCTGTACTTAATAAATATAAACCATCTTTATTAAGCTCTAGTTTTATACAGTTTAATATAGGAATTATATTTTTAGTTGAAATACCTTTTATTGCGTAATTAAGATGTTCCATTAAAACATTTTGTTTAATTTTTATTTTCATATTTATTTCTCCTTTTTATATATTAATTATTATTATTACTGTGGAAAATGTGTATAACTTTACTATTTACTTATTTTATAAGGCTTAATAGCTTATTTTTACTGTGGATAATAAAGTTATTAAATAAAACTTTTAAACATTATTTAATTTGCACAGCAATTTTAGTTATTTCATCTTCTAAATGTTTATCCCTTTTTACTTCTTGTGTAATCTTATTAACTGAGTGCATAACTGTTGTATGATCTTTTCCACCAAATTCACTACCTATACGAGCTAAAGGTTCATCCAATTTAACTCTACATATATACATAGCTATTTGACGTGGATAACTTATATTAGCTTTTCTTTTCTTACCTTTTAAGTCTTCTACGGAAATATTATATTTTTGAGCAACTAATTGTTGAACTTGATTTATTTTATTTCTTGAGATAATAGGTTTTCCAATAAAGCCATTTAAAGCTTCTTCGGCAAGCTCTAAATCAATATTAGAACCATTCATAATGGCTGCATATGATAATACTCTTGTTATACATCCTTCTAGATTTCTAACATCTGTTGTACATATACCAGCAATATATTCTTTAACATCTTCTGGAAATTCTACTTGTACATCGGAAATTTTACTGTTGATAATACTCATTCTTAAATCAAAATCAGGTGGAAGGATATCCACAGATAATCCCCAAGAGAATCTTGTTTTAAGTCTTTCTTCCAATTTTTTAAAATCGTTAGGCGATCTATCGGAAGAAATAATAATTTGTTTATTATTACTGTGTAATTCATTAAATGTATTAAAGAATTCTTGTTGAGTTCCTGGCGATGTTTCAAAATATTGAATATCATCAATTATTAATACATCAACATTACGATATTTATTTTTAAATTCATCTACATAACTACCATTAGGATTTTCTTTCTTTAAACGATACATCTTTTGAAAATCATTAACAAACTTTTCTGTAGTTACATATAATACCTTAGCATTAGAATTTTTTGTTATATAATTACCTATTGCGTGCATAAGGTGTGTTTTACCTACACCGCTAGGACCATAAATAAATAGTGGATTATATAATTGTCCAGGTCTTTCAGCAACACCTAAAGCATTAGCTCTAGCAAATTTATTAGATCTACCAAGTAAGAAATTATCAAATTTGTACTTAGGATCAAGATTTGTTTCATAATAATTATTATTGTTTGGTATTCCTACAGTTTGAGTATCAATAATAATATTATTTTCAATCTCATCTTCTGTAAGATATTCCATTATAAAGTTAGATTCCGTTACTTCATTAAATAATTTTGTTACTAAATCATCATATACTTCTTTGATTTGTCTTTTACAAAGTGGAATTGGGACTTGTACTTTTGCAATATTATTACTCATTTCAATAAGCTTAGTTTCTTCAAACCATGTCTCAAAATTAATTGGTTGAATTTCATTTTTTAACTTATCTAGAAATTTATTCCATATAACATCATAATCCACAATATCACCACCTATTTCACCTAAGTTCATTGTACATTATTTTTTAAAAAAATCCAATACAAAAATTCAAAAAAAGTGTTGAAAAATAAAGAAAAAACCGGGAAATATATTTCCCAGAAAAAATGAGATGTTGAAAACTTTATCTTATAAAATATGGATATTAAAAAGTTATTAACAAAACTGGTGGAAAAAAGTTTTAAGAATGTGTTAAAAAAGTTTTCCACACAAATTGTGGAAAATAGAAAAATTTGCAACAAAATAAAGACTAAATTTTCCACTATAAAAATAAATTTGGTGTGGAAATAAAAAAAGGAGTTTTTTTCCACATTTCTTTAAATATAATTGACAAACAAGCCTTTTCTATATATAATTAATTGCAGCAACCAATTAATATAAAAGTCCAGGAGGTGGAGAAGAATGAAAAGAACATACCAACCAAATAATAGAAAAAAAGCTAAAACTATTGGATTTTTAGCACGTGCTAAATCTAACGTAATTAAAAGAAGAAGAAGAAAAGGTCGTAAAGTTTTAACTCATTAATTAATAATGCCACTCTAGGGTGGTTTTTTACTTGGAGTGATAAAATGAAAAAAATAAATGTTTTAAAAGAAAGTAAAGATTTTGAAAGAATAATAAAATCTAATAAATCTTATAGGGGAAAATACTACTATATATATATAGAAAGAGTTGAAGAACAAAAATATTATAGATTTGGATTATCTGTTTCTAAGAAAATTGGAAATGCGGTAATTAGAAATTTATATAAAAGAAGACTTAGATCTATAATAGATAAATGTAGTTATATTAATACTTTTAATGCTATAATAATTCTTAAGAAAGAAGTTTTAAACGTTTCATATCAAGAATTAGAAAATTCATTAATTGATGATTTTAAAAAATTGAAACTTATAAGGGAGTCATAACATGAAAAAGAAAAAAATATTATTACTTCTTGTTATAATGTGTTTTTTATTAACAGGATGTAGTAAAAACCTAAAAGATAAAGATAATAAAATTGTTAAGAATGATGTTACAGGTCAAAACCTAGTAGCTAATATCTTATGTCAGCCAACAGCAAAATCTACTATTGAAAAATATGTAGAAAACAAAGTTGAAATTAAAAAATTACCTGAATGTAAAAATTATAAAGTTACTCACGGTGGTTATGAAGGAATATGGACAACTATATTTGTTAAACCATTAGCATGGTTTGTATTAAAAATTGGTTATCTAGTTAAAAACTTTGGTTTAGCTGTTATAATAGCAACTTTATTAATAAGATTATTATTAGTGCCTTTCACCAAGAAAGCTGCTATGCAATCTGAAAATATGAAATTAATAAAACCAGAAATGGATAAATTAGAAAAGAAATATGCTGGAAAAAATGATAATAATAGTATGGTAATGAAAGCCCAAGAAATGTCATTATTATATAAAAAATATAATATTAGTCCTGCGGCTGGATGTTTATTTTCATTTATTCAATTACCATTATTCCTAGCTTTCTATGAAGCTTTATATAGATTACCAGCAGTATTTGAAGGAAAATTCTTATTCTATGATTTAGGTGTTACACCATTAATCGCAATTTCCGCAGGTAAATGGTATTATTTAATTTTAGTAGTACTTGTATTTGCCGTAACATATTTCTCATTTAAGCTTAATGTAGGAGCTTCAATGGGACCTGAACAAGAAAAACAAATGAAAACAATGAGAAATATATCCTTAGTAATGATTGGTACAGCATCACTTTCTGTATCAACAGCGATTGCTTTATATTGGATAACAAACTCATCATTTACAATTTTACAAAATTTATATGTTAAATATGTTAAAAAAGGAGACAAGAAAAATGATAGACGTAAATAAAATCGAAGGAAAATCAGAACAAGAATTATTAAACAGTATTAATGTGGATGAGGTATTCTATAAAATCGAAGAAATTCCAGGTAAATTATTTAAAGGTAAAAAATATGAATTAACTTATATAAATAAGGAAGACGTTAAGCAATTCATTAAAGAATACATAATTAATATCGCGCTTGCTATGGATATAAAAGTTAATACTGAAATAAGATTAGTAGATAACAAAAGTTATAGTGTAATGTTAATAAGTGAATCTAATCCTATATTAATAGGAAAAGAAGGAAAAACATTAAATTCAATTCAATTACTTTTACATCAAGCTTTAAATAACGCTACAGGATTTAATATTAGAATTAATGTTGATGCTGCAGGTTATAAAATGAATAAAGAAAAACGCTTAGAAAGAGAAGTAAAAAGAATTGCTAAAGAAGTATTAAATACTAAAATAGATGCAAAATTAGATCCAATGAATTCATATTCAAGAAGATTAGTGCATGAAATAGTAAGTGGTTTTAAAAATTTAACAACTGAAAGCTTTGGTGAAGAACCTCAACGTTATGTTGTAATAAGTTATAAAGAAGACTAAAAAGTCTTCTTTTTTTTAGTTTTTTGGTGTATAATTATTCAATTGAAAGGGCGATATCTATGAATGAAACTAAAGATTTAGAAAAAATATTTAGAAAAATCGATGATGAATATTATGATATTGTAAAAGAAATTATAGAACATCCTGAATTTCAAAAGCGTTTAGAATATCACCATCATGAAAATAGATCTGTATATACACACAGTCTTTATGTTTCATATTATTCATATAAGATTGCTAAAAAGATGAAGTTAGATTATAGAAGTGCAGCTATTGCTGGTTTATTACATGACTTCTATTATGATGATTGGCAACTTCATCCTAAAAAAGGAATAAAAAATCTGCATGGATTTATACACCCTACTGAGGCGCTTATAAATTCGCAAATTTATTTTCCTAATATGATAAATAATAAAATAGCTGATTCAATAAAAAAACACATGTTTCCTTTAACTGTAACTCCTCCTAAATATTGTGAGGGCTGGATAATAACTATTGTTGATAAGTTTACTTCTTTAGAAATATTCAAACATCCTAAACAGTTATATAAATATGTAGGATTAGCTTTGATATTTAAAAAAATAAAATAAGGAGGAACTTATGAACGATACTATAACTGCTATTTCAACAGCTTTAGGTGTTGGAGCTATCTCAATAATAAGAGTTAGTGGTAAAGATGCTATAAAAATAGTTAATGGAATAACAAAGAGAAAAAAATTAGATAAAGTAGAATCTCATACTATAAATTATGATTATATAGTAGATGGAGATAATGTAATCGATGAAGTATTAATTAGTGTTATGAAGGCTCCCAGAACATTTACTATGGAAGATGTAGTAGAAATAAATGCTCACGGAGGAATTTCAACAACTAATTATATTTTAAAATTATTATTAAAGAATGGTTGTCGTTTAGCAGAACCAGGGGAATTTACAAAGAGAGCTTTCTTAAATGGACGTATAGATTTAACAGAAGCAGAAGGTGTAATGGATCTTATTAATGCTAAAACAGATAAAAGTCATAAATTAGCAATTAATCAGTTAAATGGTAAGACATCTAATTTAATTAAAGAATTAAGACAAGATATTATTGAAATACTTGCTAATATTGAAGTAAATATAGATTATCCAGAATATGAAGATATTGTTGATTTAAAAACAAAAGATATTGGTCCTAAGATGGATAACTTATTGAAGAAAATAAATAAAATCTTAAATGATAGTAATAATGCTATCTTAATTAATGATGGTATTAAGACTTCAATAATAGGAAAACCTAATGTAGGTAAAAGTAGTTTACTTAATAGATTATTAAATGAAGATAAAGCGATTGTAACAGATATTGAAGGAACAACTCGTGATATTGTAGAAGGAAAAATATCTTTAGATGGTTTACTTCTTAATATTATTGATACGGCCGGAATTAGAGAAACAGATAACTTAGTAGAAAGTATAGGAGTTAAAAAGAGCTTAGAATTAATAGATAACTCAGATTTAATATTATATGTATTAAATAATAATACTGAATTATCTGATAGTGAAAAAGAAATATTAGATAAATTAAAAGATAAGAATTATATTATTGTAATAAATAAAAGTGATTTACCTAATAAATTAACTTTACCTGAAGGAATAAAGAATGTAGTACAAATAAGTGCTCTAAATGATACAGGTATTGATGAATTAAAAGCAAAAATAAAAGAAATATATAATTTAGAAGAAATAGAAGTAGAAGATATGACATATCTTTCTAACGCAAGAAGTATAGCTTTAATCGAAGAAGCTAAGAATTTACTAGAGGAAGCAAATAAAAATATCGAAAGTGATATACCAGTAGATATGGTAGAAATAGATATTAAAGAAGCTTGGAGTAAATTAGGAGAAATTATTGGTGAAACATACCAAGAAGAATTAATAGATCAATTATTCAGTCAATTTTGTTTAGGAAAATAGAGGTGATAATATGGATTATGAAATTATAGTTGTAGGTGGAGGTCACGCTGGTTGCGAGGCATCTTTAGCATCTGCAAGAATAGGACATAAAACATTATTAGTAACAGGTAATAAAAATAATATAGCAGATATGCCATGTAATCCATCAATTGGTGGTAGTGCTAAAGGAATAGTAGTACGTGAAATTGATGCCTTAGGTGGACAAATGGGTAAATGTGCCGATGCAGGTAAAATTCAAATCAAGATGTTAAACAGTGCTAAGGGACCTGCTGTTCAAGCATTAAGAGCCCAAGCTGATAAGAATATTTATCCTAAACTAATGCAAGAAGAATTATATAAACAAGAAAATCTAACTGTCTTAGAAGGAATGGTTGAAGATTTAATTATTAATGATAATAAAGTAGAAGGTATTATCTTAGAAGATGGAACAAGAATAACTTCAAAAGCAGTTATCCTAACAACAGGAACATACTTAAAAGCTGATATTATGGTTGGATCTACTCGTCATAGAGAAGGACCTCATGGAGAAAGACCTAGTATGCACTTAAGTGATAACTTAAAAAAATATGGTTTAAAAATAATAAGATTAAAAACAGGAACTCCACAAAGAATCGATAAGAATACTATTGATTATAGTAAAACAAAAGTAGAAAATGGAGATTTTGAATATAGATATTTTAGTTTTGATGACAATAGACCTTATGATTTAGAAAAACAAGTTCCATGTCATTTAATCTATACAACTCCAGAGACTCATCAAATTATTTTAGATAACTTATCTAAGGCTAGTATGTATGGTGGTCTTGATGATGTAACTGGTGTAGGACCTAGATACTGTCCTTCAATTGAAGATAAAATAGTAAGATTTAGAGATAAAGAAAGACATCAATTATTCTTAGAACCAGAAAGTATAATTGAAGAAGATCCTAATTATGGTAATACAATTTATCTACAAGGTTTTTCAACAAGTATGCCACATGATGTTCAAGAAAAAATGGTACATAGTTTACCAGGACTAGAAAATGCTAAAATATTAAAATATGCATATGCTATTGAATATGATGCTATATACCCTACTCAAATGAAATTATCTCTTGAAAATAAAGTAATTGAAAACTTATTTACAGCCGGACAAATAAATGGTACTAGTGGATATGAAGAAGCTGCTGGACAAGGATTAATAGCTGGTATAAATGCATCATTAAAAATAGAAGGAAAAGACCCTTTAATTTTAAAAAGAAATGAATCTTATATCGGAGTATTAATTGATGACTTAGTAAATAAAGGAATAAGAGATCCATATCGTTTATTAACATCACGCGCAGAATATAGATTACTTTTAAGAAGTGATAATGCTGATTTGCGTTTAAGAGAATATGGATATCAAGTTGGTTTAATTGATGAAGAAAGACATAATAAATTAAATAAAAAAATAGAAGAAATAGAAAAATTAACTGAATATTTAAAAGAAAATAAATTAACACCTAAGAAAGAAACAAATGATTATTTAGCAAGTATTAATTCAACAGAATTAAAAGATGGTATAACATTATATAACTTATTAAAAAGACCAGAAATATCTATGGCTGATATTGAAAAGTTCTATGAAATACCATATGATGAAGAAATTAAATATCAAGCTGAGATTAATGCTAAATATGAAGGATATATTGTAAAAGCTAAAAAAGAAGCTGAAAAGATGGTTGATTTAGAAAATAAATTAATCCCTGAAGATATAGATTATTCAAAAATTAAAAATATAGCTTCAGAAGCAAGGCAAAAATTAAATGAAGTTCGTCCTACTTCTATAGGACAGGCTTTAAGAATAAGTGGTGTTAATCCTGCAGATATATCTATATTAATGATATATTTAAAGAAAGAGTATCGATATGACAGAAAATAATTTTATTGAAGAATTAAAAAAAATTAATATTGAGTTAACTGCAAATCAACTAAAACAATTAGAAAGATATTATGAATTATTAGTTGAATGGAATGAAAAAATTAATTTAACAGCCATTACTAAAAAAGAAGATGTATATTTAAAACACTTCTATGATTCATTAACAATGAATAAAATAGTTGATTTATCAAAAGTTGAAACTATGTGTGATATTGGAACAGGTGCTGGTTTTCCAGGATTAGTAATTAAAATAGCTTTTCCTAATATAAAGATGACTTTAGTAGATGCTTTAGAAAAAAGAATAAAGTTTCTAAATGAAGTAATTAAAGAATTAGGACTAACTAATATCGAAACTGTTCATGCTCGTAGTGAAGAATATGCAAAAGTTAATAGAAATAAATTTGATATAACTACAGCTCGTGCTGTAGCCCATCTATCTGTTTTATTAGAATATGCTATACCAATGACAAAAGTTAATGGAAACTTTATTGCGATGAAAGCTAATGTTACAGACGAACTAGATGAAAGTAAAAATGCACTTAGTAAATTATTTTCTAAAATAACTGGTAAGATTGAGTTTGAATTACCTAATGAAAATGGTCAAAGAACCATCATAAAAATAGAAAAAAATAAAGATAATAATTTATTTCCCAGGAAATATGCTGAAATTAAGAAGAAGAGATTATAAAAGAATCATTCTTCTTTTTTCTTTATAAAATAAGGGTTAAAAAATATTTCCCAAAATCTATTGTCTTTTATTTTGGTTTATAGTAAAATATAATAAGAAGAATAGAGGGATAGATATGGAAGTTGAAAAAAAAGTTGTAGAACTAGATTTAAATGACGTATTGCCTAATAGATTTCAACCCCGTATTAAATTTAATGAAGACTCAATTAATGAATTAGCTGAGTCAATTAAAGAGCATGGAGTTATACAACCTATTGTTGTAAGAGCAATGGGAGATAAATATGAGATTATAGCTGGTGAAAGAAGATATAAGGCTAGCTTATTAGCAGGAAAAAGAAGTATTCCTGCAATAGTAACTGATCTAAATGATAAAGACAGTGCTGAAGTAGCTTTAATTGAAAACGTACAAAGAAAAGACTTAACACCAATTGAAGAAGCTATATCTTATAAAAAAATCCTAGATATGGGATATTTAACACAAGAAGAACTTGCTGTTAAATTAGGTAAGACTCAAAGTACTGTTGCAAATAAGTTAAGATTACTTAATTTAGCTGAGGAAGTACAAGAAGCAGTCTTAGAAGAAAAAATTTCTGAAAGACATGCAAGATCATTGTTAAGATTACAAGATCAATCAAAGCAAGTAGAAATGCTTAATAAGATTATTGAAAATAGATTAACAGTTAGAAAAACAGATGAAGAAATTCAAAAAATGTTAAAACCTGTTCCTATTGTAATTGAAGCAGAGGAAGATGGAGAAGTAAAAAATCCATTTGATGAAATAAGAAAGAATAAAAAAGAGGAAGGAATGACAAATATGGATATGAATTTTGATCCTTTTAGTCAAGATGCACAAACAACTGCAGCTCCATTTGATGCTTTAGCAGCAACAAATGAACCAATCGCAGCTCAAGAATTAATTAAACCACAAGCTCCAGTAGAACCTGTAGTAGCAAATGTAGATCCAACTAGTACAGTTGTACCTGCAACTAATCCAGGGTTCATGGATGTTACAAATATTGAAAATAATGCCCAAGATATCAATGTTGAAAAGCCAGCAGCTGATATGGCATCTTTATTAACTCCTACTGTAAAACCAGTAGAGGTACCTACTCCAGCTCCTGTTCAAGTTGAACAAGAACCTGTAAGTATGGAAAACGGTAAATTCTTTAGTTTACCAATTGAAGAAGAGAAAGAAGAAGCAAATCCATTTGAAAATAGTCAAGATAAACTTCCTTCTGATCAAAAACCATTAGAATCTTCAACTGATATATTTAATTTCAGTTTTGATGATGTGCCAGCACCAACTGCAGCACCAGTAGAAGCGGCTCCAGTTGTACCAGCTGCACCAACTCCAGTAGTTGAGGCACCTGTAGCACCAACTCCAGAAGTAGCAATTCCTACAGTTGAACCTGTAGTAACTACTCCAGAAGTAGCAATGCCTGCTGTAGAACCAGTAGCAGTACCTACTCCTGTAGCTGAAGTACCTGCAGAACCTGCAACAATCCCAGCAAATAATGTAGCTCCAGTAGTTACAACACCAATTGCTGATTCTAATGCAGAAGCTCCAGTATTTGACTTTATGCAACCAAATTTTGATACTACACCAACTCAAAGTGTAGAACCACAAAATAGTATGGATGCAGTTATGCCTGCAGTTGAACCAGTAGCTCCTCAAGCAGAAGAGACTCCAGCACCTACAGAGATGCCAGCATTTGTTGAACCTTCAATAATGCCAGTTAATATAAATCAACCTGTATCTTCAGATGATATGCCAGTTCCTACATTAGGTGGTGTTCAAGAACCAGTTAAACGTAATTTAACTGATGCAATCAATGCAGTTAGAGAATGTGCTAAGAAGTTAGAGCAAGCTGGATTTGTAGTTAACACTGAAGAAATTGATTTTGAATCAATTTACCAAGTTATATTTAAAATTCAAAAGTAGAGAAATCTACTTTTTCTTTTTTTATGCTATAATAATGTTGGTGATAATATGCAAGTAGTAAAAAATGTTATAAAGACTATTAAACAATTTATAGAATATACAAAAAAAATAAAAACTAAGGAGAAAAATAGAAATTTAGTACTGATATTTAGCTTTTGTTTTTTAATGTCTTTTGGACTTATTTTTGCTTATAATAATTACAGTTCTTATATAAGTGCTAAGAAAAATAAGAATATTGATTATCGTACTTTAATTGTTGATAAAACTAAGAATTATAAAGATGGTGGTAAAAAAGTTTTATCAAAGTTATCCACAGTAGAAGATGTAGGAGAAACTCCTTTAAAAAAAGTGGTTAAGACAAATTTAAAGAATACTATTTATGATGGAAATATCATTTTAAAAGCCGTCCCTAACCAAGATTTACCTACTATTATTGAAGGAACAAGTTTTTCTAAAATTAATAATTATACTTTAGTATGCCCTATTACATTCTACCCTGATACTAAAGCAAGTACTGGTAATCTTGAGAAGAATGATATAATGAATACGGAGGAAGTATTAAGTAAAAATATTGAAATTCCATTGCATTTAGACAGTGAAGAAATAAATAAAAAGTTTAGAGTAGCTGGTACTTATGATCCTAAGGAAAAACTTGATACATTTAATACTTGCTATATGAAGGCAAGCTTATTTAAAGAATATTTTGAAGAAGAAAATTCTTTAAGTTATTATGTTGTTGTTGATAGTTATGAGAATTTAGCCGAAACAGAAAAAAATATTTTAGCTAAAGGTTGGGCAGAAGAAAATGTAAAAAGATATGTTGAACTTGATGAGGTAAAAGTAGAAATGTATAATTTCTTATATCCTATCATCTTAATATTCTTAGGTCTTATAGCTGTTTTATACATTCTAAATTATGCTGAAAAGAAGATTAAATTAGAAGAAGGTCAAATAAATATATATTTAGCTGAAGGTAATAATATAAACAAAATTAGTATGTTTTATATGCTTGAAGTTCTTTTAAATATAACAAAGGCATTCGTAAGAAGTATGATAATTATCTTAATAATTTATTATTTTGGTAAAGAAGAATTTATGTTTAAATATATTAATTTAGGATATTCTTATGAACTATATTTAGGATCTTTAATATTAATTTATGTATTTACAACAATCTTAAGCTGTATTTATACATATTTTAGAGTATTTGTATATTTAAAGTATAGAAAATAACTAAAAAAAGAGTAATATTACTCTTTTTTTGATATAATATTGCCAGTTAAAGAGAGGTGATAATATGTTTAATTTAGTATCAAAATATCAACCTAGTGGTGATCAACCTAAAGCTATAGATGAATTAGTTAAGGGTGTTGAGGAAAAGAAAAAATATCAAGTATTACTAGGGGCTACCGGAACAGGTAAAACTTTTACTATTGCAAACGTAATTAATAGAGTTAATAAACCAACTTTGATATTAGCCCATAATAAAACTTTAGCAGGTCAATTATATGCGGAATTAAAAGAACTATTTCCTAATAATCATGTAGAATATTTTGTATCATATTATGACTATTATCAACCTGAAGCTTATGTAGCAAAAACAGATACATATATTGAAAAGGATGCTTCAATTAATGATGAAATAGATGAGTTTCGTCATAGTGCAACAGCTTCTCTACTTAACTTTAAAGATACAATAGTTGTGTCTTCTGTTTCTTGTATATATGGTATTGGTGAAGTAGATGAGTATCGTAATAAAATGCTTTTACTTACTGTCGGACAAGAAATTAGTCGTAATGAAGTATTAGAAAAATTAGTAGAAATGCTTTATGAAAGAAATGATATTGATTTAAAAAGAGGGACATTCCGTGCTAAGGGAGATGTTGTTGAAGTAGTTCCTATTAGCCAACACACAAAAGGAATAAGAGTAGAATTCTTTGGTGATGAGATAGATAGAATTGTAGAATTTGATACTGTTACAGGACAAGTTACAGCTAGCAAAAAATCAATAGTATTTTATCCAGCAAGCTTATTTGTTACTAGTGACGAAAAAATGCAAAAAGCTATCGTTAATATTAAGAAAGAATTAGAAGAACGTTTAGCCTACTTTAAAGCTAATAATAAATTATTAGAATTTCAAAGATTAAATGAAAGAACTAATTATGATTTGGAGATGCTAAGTGAAACAGGTTTCTGCCGTGGAATAGAAAACTATTCACGTCATATGGCATTGAAGGAAAAAGGTGCAACCCCTACTACTCTAATGGATTATTTTGGTGATGACTACCTTTTAGTAGTAGACGAATCTCATGTTACTCTACCTCAAGTTCGTGGAATGTATAATGGAGACCAAGCTAGAAAATCTATCCTAGTAGATTATGGATTCCGTTTACCTAGTGCTTTAGATAATAGACCATTAAAATATGAAGAATTTGATTCTAAAATAGATTCAGCTATCTTTATATCTGCTACTCCAGGAGATTATGAATTATCTAAAGTAGATCATGTAACAGAACAAATTATTCGTCCAACAGGATTATTAGATCCTATTATCGAAGTAAGAAAAACTGAAGGACAAATTGATGATTTATTAAACGAAATAAATATTCGTCGTGAAAAGAATGAAAGAGTCTTAATAACAACTTTAACTATTCGTATGGCTGAAGAATTAACAACATACTTAAAGAAATTAAATGTTAAAGTGGCTTATCTACATAGTGAAGTTAAAACTCTTGAAAGACTTAAAATAATTAAAGATTTAAGAATGGGAAAATATGATGTTTTGGTAGGTATAAACTTGCTACGAGAAGGATTAGACATTCCAGAAGTATCTCTAGTGGCTATTATGGATGCCGATAAGCAAGGTTTCTTAAGAAGCACACGTAGTTTAATTCAAACTATTGGACGTGCCGCAAGAAATGCAAGTGGGAAAGTAATTATGTATGCTGATAGCATTAGTGATTCAATGAAAGAAGCAATTGATGAAACAAGAAGACGTCGCGAAATCCAAGAAGCATATAATAAAGAACATAATATTACACCAAAAACAATTATTAAAGAAATTCCAGAAACTATTAAGTTTAATGATGATATAGTAAGTGAAGATCATAAGATTACTAAAGAAGAAAGATTAAAAATAATTAGTAATGTCGAAGCAGAAATGAAAAAGGCTGCTGAAGAATTAGACTTTGAAAGAGCAATGGAATTAAGAGACATCTTATTTGAACTCCAAGGAGAAAATAATGTTTAAAAAGATTTATGTTGAAATAACAAATTCTTGCAATAAGAATTGTTCTTTCTGCTCTATCTCTAAAAGAAAAAAGAAAGAAATGAGTCTTTCAGAATTTAAAGAAGTTATAGAAAAGATTAAACCATATACAAATTATATTTATCTACATATTAAGGGTGAACCATTACTTCATTCTAATATTAAAGATATTTTAGAAATATGTAGAGTAAATAAAATTAAAGTTAATTTAACTACTAACGGAACATATTTAAATAAGTATAAAGAAGTTATATGTAATTCTAATACTGTTCGTCAGATAAATATTAGTCTTCACTCTTATAAGAAAGATGATGATTTTAAAACTTTATTTCAAGCTGTAGATTATATTAATAAAAATTCAAAAATATATTTAGTATATAGATACTGGATATTATCTAAGACTAATAGAAGTAATAATTATCAAATTAATAATTTAGTAGAGCATTATAAATTAAGTAATGAAATTAAAGATAAAATTTATAGTGATTTAAATATAAAAATTAATGATACTTTATACGTAAATAAAGACTATGAATTTATTTGGCCTTCTCTTGACAATAATTGTCATAATTTAACAGGAACATGCCTAGGACTTAAGTCTCATATAGGAATTTTAAGTGATGGGACAGTAGTGCCATGCTGTTTAGATGCAGAAGGTATAATAGCTTTAGGTAATATTTTTGAAAAATCACTTGAAGAAATACTAAATTCAGAAAGAGCTCAAAAAATGATTAAAGGATTTAGAGAAAACAAAAAAATAGAAGAATTATGTAAGCATTGTTCATTTAAAAAATAGTTTTACGTAAACTATTTTTTTCTTCTTCTATTTAAAATATTATTAAATTATGTTATACTTAAAACTAGGAGATGTAGAATGAGACTAATAGTAAAATACAAAGATAAATTTAGATTAAATCTATTCGTAGATTGGTTAATTAATATGGTTGAATATGCCTTAATATTAACTATTGTTTCGCTAGTATTTAAAGAAACAATTCAAATTGATAGTTCTTATTTTGGTCTATGGGGATTGGTAGTAGCTGTCATAATTTATTTATTAAATAAGACTGTTAAACCAATTATAGTTTGGTTGACTTTACCTATCACAGGTTTAACAATGGGACTATTTTATCCATTTGTAAATGTGATAATTTTAAAATTGACTGATTTAATTTTGGGAAGTCATTTTGAAGTTAATGGCATATGGATGACTTTATTAGTAGCTATATTAATTTCTACTATGAATATTTTAATAGAAAAACTAATTGTTGAACCACTTATAAGGAAGGAAGGATAATATGAATCCCGTATTATTAGATTTAGGAATTATAAAAATATATTGGTATTCTATCTGTGTTTTTTTAGGAATCCTTTTAGGTGGCTTAGTGATAATGAAAGAAACTAAGAAATTTAACATAGAAGAAGATTTTATAATTAATTTCTTTTTCTGGGCAATTATTATAAGTGTCTTAGGAGCTAGATTATATTATGTAGCATTTAATTGGGATCTATATAGTGATGACTTAATAAGTATTTTAAAAGTTTGGGAAGGTGGTCTAGCTATCCACGGAGGAATAATAGCTGGTTCCCTATTTACAATTATTTATTGTAAAAAGTATAAAGTACCCCCTGCTTTAATTATGGATTTTATTGTGGTTGGATTATTATTAGGTCAAGCAATAGGACGTTGGGGTAACTTCTTTAATGGTGAATGTCACGGAGCGGTAACATCACTAAAAACATTAAAGATGTTATTAACTCCTGATTTTATAATAAAAGGTATGAGTATTAATGGTAATTACTACTTCCCTACTTTCTTATATGAATCAATTTGGTGCTTTATAGGTTTTATTTTATTACTATTCTTACGAAGAAGAAAATATAATAAGATAGGTCAAACATTATCATTATATTTAATATGGTATGGCGTAGGAAGATTCTTTATCGAATTCTTAAGAACAGATAGTTTAATGCTTGGTAATTTTAAAGCAGCCCAATTAGTATCAATAGTTATGGTGCTTTTAGGAATACTTCTATTCTTTATATTTGGTAGAGGTTCAAAATTCAAAAAGTTGTATAATCAAACAGAAGCATCACAAATAAATTTTTAAGAGTATCTTGGATACTCTTTTTTGTTATGATATAATTATTTTAGGTGATAATATGAAAAAAGGATTTACATTAGTAGAAGTTTTAGCAGTAATTACAATTTTAGGAATATTAAGTTTAATAACAGTTCCTATTATTTCGAATTCTGTTGAAAAATCAAAACAAAAACTATTTAAAGAAACAATATATGGTATAATAGATGCTACAAAACTTTATATTGCTGATAATGACTTTATTGTTGCCGATAGTCCTATTGATGTAACAGGACCACTTTTAGAGTACGAAAATAAAAAAGAGATTAAAGGTGGAACAATCACATATAATAAGACAACTAAAAAATATACAGTAACTAATATTACTAACGGAGAATATTGTGCTGTAGGAACAAGTGAAAATTTTGAAGTAACAAAAGGCAATTGTGAATAATTGCTTTTTTAAACTATAAGGAGGCTAGTTATGAATAAGAAAGTTGCGGTTTTAGGTGGTGGAACTGGTCTATCATCTTTATTAAAAGGATTAAAGATGTACCCTGTTGATATTTCTGCCATTGTTTCTGTTTGTGATGATGGCTCAAGTACAGGAAGATTAAGAGAAGAGTTTAATACTCCTGCTGTTGGAGATATAAGAAAAGTTTTAGTTTCTCTTGCGGAAACTGAACCTCTAGTAGAGCAATTAATTAATTATCGTTTTAATACAACTAGTGATTTAAACGGACATGCTGTAGGTAATTTATTATTAACTGCAATGAATAACATAACTGGTAATATGGCTGATGGTATTGAAGCTTTAGGTAAAGTTTTAAACCTAAAAGGTAGAGTAATACCATTAACTGAAGATTGTGTAACTCTAGTAGCTAAAATGAATGATGGTTCTATTATTGAAGGAGAACATCTTATTACTGAGGCTAATAAATGTATTAAAGAAGTTTATTACAAAGAAAAAGCTAAAGTATCAGATTCAGCTTTAAAAGCGATAAGAGAAGCAGATTTAATAATTTTAAGTATGGGAAGTTTATATACAAGTATAATTCCTAACTTATTATGCAAAGATTTAGTTAAAGAAATAGATAAAAGTAAAGCAAAAATCATGTATGTATGTAATATGATGACACAACCTGGTGAAACAGAAAATTTTACTGTATCTGATCATGTTAAAACATTAAATAAATATTTAGGTAAAAGAAAAATAGATGTTGTTATTGCTAATAATGGACGTATTAAAGATGAACTTATTGAAAAATATGCAACTTTAGAGCAAAAGGATCCAGTATTATTTGATAAGGATAATCTAAAAAAGCTAAAAGTTAAAATTGTTTCTGATAATTTAGTTTCAATTGAAAATGATATGATAAGACATGACACATTAAAATTATCATTCTATATTTTCTCTGAGGTAATTAATAAATGACATCGTTTACAAGTATAGTAAAGAATGAAGTTAGTAAATTAGAAACTATTCAAGCAGAGAATATAGCTGAATTATCCGCAGTAGTTATAAATAGTATATATAATGATAAGCAAATAAAAATCGATACGGAGAATGCTTCTGTAGCAAGAAGAGTATACTCTTTATTTCGTAATCAATTTGGTGTATATCCTAAAGTAACCGTACGTAAAGGATACAATTATAATAAGAATTTAATATATATCCTTGAAGTAAATAGTAATATTAGTGAGATTCTATCTACCCTAGCAATTTTTGAAGATGCTAGTATTCCTAAAGAATTTATTATTGATGATATGGATACTATGCGTGCTTATTTAAGAGGTTTATTTATCATTTCTGGTAGTATTAATGATCCTAAAAAATCAAGATATCATTTGGAATTTCATGTTAATAATGAAGAATATGCTAAGTTTATAGTAAAAAGTTTAAATGAGTTTTATCTAAATAGTAAATATATTAAAAGAGAAAATAAATATATGATATATATTAAAGAAGCAGAGAAAATTGGGGATTTTCTAAGAATTATTAATGCTCCTGAAGCTGTATTATATTATGAAGATATAAGAATATATCGTGATCATAAAAATATGACTAATCGTCTTAATAATATGGAACAAGCAAATGTTGATAAAATGATAGAAACAGCAAATCGTCAAATAGAAGAAATAGAAAAAATTAAGAGTATTGGTGGTTTAGATTTACTTGATGATAAAGTAAAAGAAGTAGCTATTTATCGTCTTAAATATCCTGAAGCTTCTTTAGTTGAATTAAGTGAAATAATAAGTCTTGAGACAGGAAAGGAAATAACTAAATCCGGTTTATACCATCGCTTTAAAAAGATTAGTGATTTAGCGAAAAAAGTAAAATGACCTTATTAGAGCAATATAAAAATTTATCAGATATGGAAAAGAATGCTTTAATGATATATAAATCTAAATTATTTATATTTATTAATAATTTAGATGAAATTTTAAATAACGCATATAAATATGAAAAATATAAAAAATTTTTTGAGGAATATAGAAGTTATGTTATAGACCCAATTAATTCTTTCATGCGTTTCAGTGTTTTTAGTATAGTAGATTTTTCAGACTATGAGAAATTTTTAAAGAGTATTAAAAATGTAAGAGAAATTTTATTTTCAATTGAGGGAAAACTTACTATTCCTTATGATATGCGTGTATATAGAATGGTTTCAGCCAATAGTGATTTGGATGTTATCTTTAAAAATAGTTTAGTTTCAACTACAACGGATGTAGCTGTAACAGATAATTTTTATGTACCTGGTAAGAAGAACTCTCTTCTTAGTATTGATATTCCTAAAGGGACACCATGTTTAGTTGTTCCCTATTCTGTTGTTGTAAAAGATGTTGATGGCAGATACCACCTTCAAGTTTCAAGTAATGATTCACAAAAAGAAGTAATTCTTTTTGGACCATCATTAAATTATGAAATACAAGATAAAAAATATTTTGAAGATGAAGATTTAACCGTATATAAAATATCTGCAAAACCAGTAAAAGAAAAGACTTATTAGTAAAAATATAGTATAATAGTGTTGGTGATTTTATGAAAGTTATATTTATCAAGGATTTAAAGGGTCAAGGTAAAAAAGGTGATATTAAGACCGTTAAAGATGGATATGGAATGAATTTTTTAATAAAGAATGGTTATGCTGTAGCAGCAACATCAGGGAATGTTAAACATCAAGAAACTTTAGATATGAAAAAAGCTGAAGCTGAAAAAGAACTTATTAAAAAATGTGAAGAAATAAAATCGAAGATTGAAAAAACAAAATTATCTTTTAAAGTTAAGACTGGAGCACAAGATAGAGTATTTGGATCTATCAGTTCTAAACAAATTTTTAATGAATTAGCTAAAAAAGATATAAATATTGATAAAAAATGTATTAAAATAGAAAATGACATTACTTCTTTAGGAGTTCATGAGGTAAAGATTGAACTTCATAAACAAGTAGTCGCAGTATTAAGAATTGAATTAACAAAAGAAAGATAGGTGATATCATGGAAACAAAAACATTACCACACGAGATAGAGGCTGAACAATCTGTATTAGGTTCAATGTTAATATCGAAATATGCCTCTGAAAAAGCCGTTGAAAATTTAACTGGTGATTTATTTTATATGGATGCCCATACTAAAATATTTACTGTAATTAAAGATTTAATGGAGGATAATGTTTCAATAGATATTACAACTGTTACAACAGAGTTAAATAAAAGAAAATGGTTAAAAGATGTAGGAGGAGCCAAGTATTTAGGAGAACTTATTGAAATAGTTCCTAGTGCTTCTAATGTCGATGAATATATTAAAATTGTTAATGAAAAGGCAATTCTACGTCGTTTAATTAAAGAAGCATCTGATATAGCAGAAAATGCTTATGCTTCAAAAGAAAATATTAATGAAGTATTAGATGATGCCGAGAAGAAAATCTTAAATGTTGTTAAAACACGAAAAGGTTCAGAATTTAGAAGTATTCAAGATGTTTTATTTAAAACACAATCTGACTTAGAAAAATTAGCCCAAAATAAAGGTGCTATAACTGGTTTAACAACAGGTTTCTATGATATAGATAAATTAACTAGTGGCTTACATCCAAATGAATTAATTATTATAGCTGCTCGTCCAGCTATGGGTAAAACTGCATTTGCGTTAAATTTAGTAGTAAATGCTGCTATGAGTCAAGATAAAGCAATTGCCCTATTCAACATGGAAATGCCTGCTGAGCAACTTGCAATGCGTATGTTATCAAGTGTTGGGCAAATTAAACAAAATAAATTAAGAAACGGTTATCTTGAAAATGATGATTGGAAAAGAGTTAATGAAGCAATTAGCCGTTTAGCTGATACAAAAATCTTTATTGATGATACTGCCGGTATGACAATTGCCGAAATTAAAGCTAAATGTCGTCGTTTAGCAAGTCAACCTGATGGCCTTGCTTTAATCGTAATCGACTACTTAACATTAATTCAAGGTTCTGAAAAATATCGTGGTAATAGACAACAAGAAGTTTCTGAAATTTCTCGTTCACTTAAAACACTTGCTATGGAATTAGGAGTTCCTGTAGTAACATTAGCACAATTATCGCGTGGTGTTGAAGCAAGAGAAGATAAGAGACCAATGTTATCTGACTTACGTGAATCAGGATCTATCGAACAAGATGCCGATATTGTAGCGTTCTTATATCGTGATGATTACTATAAACGTCAAGATTCTGATATGAATCCTGTATCAGAAAGTGAATTTATTGTAGCTAAGCATCGTAATGGACCTACAAGAACTATCCCATTAATCTTCCAAAGAGATACAAGTACATTTGTTAACTGTGTTAACAAAGATATTGAAGCTAGTAAAAATCAAGTAAAAGATTAAAAAGATGAAAAAATTATTAGAAGTATTAGCGATAATAATTTTAAGTGGGATAGTATGTATATTAGGTTATAAAAAAGAAATTACTAAAATACCTAACTATTACTATCAAGTGTATCTTGATGATGAAGTGTTGGGTGTTATTAAAGATAAAAATGCCCTTGAAAAGTACATAGATAATAAGGGTAAAAATATTAAAGAAGAATATGAAGTTGATAAGGTGTACGCACCAAATGGACTTCAGATAAAGAGGATATTAACTTATAATGATAAATTAGATTCGGTAGAGTCTGTTTATCGTAAGTTAACTAAATTAAAGCCTTTCACTATTAAAGGATATCGTTTTACTATTAAACGTACCAATGATGAAGGTAAAATAGAACAAAAATATGTTTATACGACTTCTAAAGAGATTTTTAAAGAAGCTATAGATAATACAATGAAGACATATATAGGTGTTGAAGAGTATGAAGCTTATGCAAGTGATTCACAAAATCAAATTACTACAACAGGTGTCTATATAGATAATGTCTACATTCAAGAGGAAATCTTAGTAAAAGAATTAAGAATTCCTGTAACAGAAGAAATATTTATAGATACAATTAAATTATCTAAGTATCTACTATTTGGTTCTACAGAAGAACAAAAGAAGTATATCGTAAAGACAGGAGATACATTAGAGAAGATAGCAGAAGATAATAAAATGGGTGTTGAAGCCCTACTTATTTCAAACTCTTCCTTAACTTCTAAAGATAATTTATTATACACAGGGCAAGAATTATCCCTTGCTGAACCAAATTCCCTAGTATTCGTTGTAGCGGAATATACAAATGTTGAAGATAGAGAGGTTAAATACTCTATTCAAGAAGTATATGATTCTAGTATGAATATAGGTGATGAATATGTTTCACAACAAGGTATGGATGGTATTTCACGTGTAACTTCTATAATTAGAAAAATCAATGGTGAAATTACTTATGCCCAAAATACTAAGACTGTTGAATTAGAACCAGCAATTAATAGAATTATAATGGTTGGTACTAATAGAGTTTCAACAGTTGGAAGTTTAAACTGGTGGAAGTGGCCAACTCAACCTGGATATAGTATTTCATCAGGATATGGATGGAGATATCATCCTACTCAAGGTAGATCTTCATTCCACCAAGCTATCGATATTTACGTAGGATACGGAACTGCAATATATGCGGCTAATAATGGTGTAGTAACTACAGCATCTTATAGTCCAGCTAGAGTAAGTGGCGGTAATGGATATGGATATTATATTGTTATAAATCATAACAATGGATATTATACTTTATATGCTCATATGTCTGGATTCGTTAAAGGTTTAAAAGCAGGTAGTACCGTAGCGCGTGGCCAATTAATCGGTTACATGGGTAGATCTGGTGATGCAACAGGACCTCACCTTCACTATGAGTTATGGCGTGGTTATGCTCCATGGCAAAGTGGTTTAACAGGTAATATAAATCCTTACTATGCACCAGGAGGTTACAGATAATATGAAATTTTGTGTTTTGTCGAGTGGATCAAAAGGGAATTCAACTTACATAGAAATTAATAATCATAAATTTCTAATAGATGTAGGAAGGAATTTCCTTTATCTATCTACAAAGCTAAAAGAAATCGATGTTGATATAAAGGATATTGAAGGAATTTTTATTACCCATAATCACCAAGATCATATTCAAGGATTAAAAGTATTTATTAATAAGGTTAATCCTACTATTTACTTATCAAAAAAAATCTATGATGCGATAGATATGGATATAGATAATTATGTATTTATTGAAGATAATTATAATATTGATGAAATAGAGATTAAAACAATTAAACTATCACATGATACTCCTGAATGCAAAGGATATATCTTTATTAATAATGATAAAGATTTAGTATATATTACCGATACAGGTTATATAAATAAAAATTATTTTGATGTATTAAAAAATAGATGTGCTTACATTTTAGAAAGTAATCATGATGTTGAGATGCTTATGAACTGTAGTAGACCATATCCTTTAAAGATGCGTGTTTTAGGTGATAGTGGGCATATATCTAATAAAGATTGTCTTTATTATTTAACTAATTTTGTGGGTGGAAAAACTAAGTATGTAGTACTTGCCCATATAAGTCATGATAATAATGACCCTGTACTTGCATATAATAATATTAAAGATAATCTAGATATTGAAAACTTATTAGTTGCTAAACAAGAAGATAGATTAGAGGTAATAGAATTATGATAAAGATTATATGTGTGGGTAAAATAAAAGAAAAGTATTTATCAGAAGCCATCTTGGAATATCAAAAAAGATTATCTAAATATACTAAGTTAGAAATTATCCAAGTAGATGACTATGATTCAGATAATATTGATATTATGAAGAAAAAGGAAGAAGAATTAATTTTAAAACATCTTAATCCTAAAGATTATATAATTACTATGGAAATCAAAGGTAACATGTTAACAAGCGAAGAATTTGCTAGTAAAATTGATTCTACTCTAATAAATAATTCAAATATAACTTTTATAATTGGAGGATCTTGTGGATTATCTGATAATATCTTAAAATTAAGTAATTATCCCCTATCATTCTCTAAAATGACATTTCCACATCAATTATTCCGAGTAATTCTATTAGAACAAATCTATCGTGCTTTTAAAATATTAAAAAATGAAAGTTATCATAAATAGTCATCTTTGATGACTATTTTTTGTAAACATATTTGCCTTTTATTTAAAAAAACTATATAATTAAAATAGAAAGCGTGATGTTATGAAACAGATAAGAATTGAAGGAAATCATACTTTAAAAGGAAGTATTGAAATAAGCGGTGCTAAGAATAGTGCTGTTGCACTTATTCCTGCTGCCCTTTTAAGTGATGAAGATGTTGTTATTGATAATGTTCCTAATATCTCTGATATTGATGCTTTAAATGAGATATTAAAGTATTTAGGAGCAAAAGTTAAAAGAAATGGTAGCTCAATATATATTGACTCTAAGACTATTAAAAACAAGGAAATTCCAGAAAAGATATCAAGTAAATTAAGAGCTTCCTACTATTTTATGTCTGCCCTATTAGGAAAATATAAGAAAGTAGAAATGTATTTTCCAGGAGGATGTAGTATTGGGGCTCGCCCTATTGATCAAACTCTAAAAGGATTTAGAGCTTTAGGAGCAAAAGTGGTAGAAAAAGATAACCGTTTTACAATAACAGCTAAGAAATTAAAAGGAACTAATATATTACTAGATATGCCTAGTGTGGGTGCTACTATAAATACTATGTTAGTAGCTGCTAAAGCAGAAGGTGTAACAGTAATTGAAAATGCTGCTAGAGAACCAGAAATCGTTAATGTAGCTACTTTCTTAAATAATATGGGTGCTAATATTAAGGGTGCTGGTACTAGTAAAATAACAATCACAGGTGTAAAAAAATTAACTAAAGGATTTACAGAAGTAATTCCTGATCGTATAGAGGCAGGTACTTATGTAATCTTAGGTGCTTTAGTTGGTAAGAAATTACGTATCGAAAATATAATTCCTCGTCATATAGACATGCTTTTATCTAAATTAAAAGAGATGGGTGTAAATATGATAGTTGGTGATGATTATGTTGAAGTAAGTGCAACTAAAGATATAAAACCAGTTAGAATTAAGACTTTAGGTTATCCAGGATTCCCTACTGATCTTCAACAACCTATTACTCCTTTATTAACTCAATGTTTAGGAGAATCTGTCCTTGAAGAAACAATTTATGAAAATAGATTTAAAAATATACCATATTTAAATACTATGGGATCTTGTATATCTATAAGTGAAAGAAAAATATTTGTTTCAGGACCTTCTAATCTTCATGGAGCTAAAGTAGAAGCAACGGATTTAAGAGCTGGAGCTTGTTTAATCTTAGCTGCATTAAAAGCAGAAGGAGTATCTGTAATTACTAATGTTGAACATGTCCTAAGAGGATATGAAAATATTATTGAAAAACTTACTAATGTAGGTGCAATTATATCAATTGAAGATGTAGGCTAACACCCTACTCTTTTTATTTATTTATGATATAATTATATAGGAGGTAGAAATATGGAAAGTAAATTTATATCAAAAGTATTTAAATGGATGTTTGTTGGGTTGTTAATTACATTTGTAACTGCTTATGTAACTGCAACTACACAATCAATAATAGACTTTGTATTTGGTACTGGATTCTTTTATGTATTAATAATTGCTGAACTTGTAATAGTAACAGTATTAGCTGCTCGTGTTAATAAAATGGAACCTACTACCGCAAAATTATTATTCTGTGCATATTCAATTGTTTCAGGATTAACATTCTCAAGTATATTTGTATTATATGAGATGGCTTCAATTGTATTTTTATTTATGGTAGCTGCCCTAGTATTTGGTTTATTTGCCTTTGTTGGTGCAGTAACAAAAATAGATCTTACTAGATTTTCAACTATAATAATGATGTCCCTTTTAGGAATTGTTATTTTAGGAATAGTAAATATTTTCTTACATTCCCCTTCTCTAAATTTATTCCTATCATGGATAGGATTAATCTTGTTTATGGGAATAACTGCATATGATATGCAAAAGTTAAAAAGATATGCTAGTATCGGTACTGATAACTTAGCTATTTTAGGCGCTCTAGACTTATATTTAGACTTTATTAATATATTTATAAAATTACTTAATTTATTTGGAAAAAGAAGAGATTAATTGTTGACATATAAGATAAAATGTTGTTATAATATAGGAGCAAAAAGTTACTATGACTTATAAAAGTCATGGCGGAAGGAGTTAAGAGTATGAAAAAAGATATTCATCCAAATTATGTTGAAACTAAAGTAACATGTGCTTGTGGAAATACTTTTACAGTTAAATCTACAAAACCAGAACTTCATGTTGAAGTTTGTAATCAATGTCATCCATTCTTTACTGGTAAACAAGGAACTGTAACTAAGACAGGACGTGTTGAAAAATTCAATCGTAAATATGGAATCGAAAATAAATAAAATAATACTTAGGTATTATTTTTTTATTGCAACAAAAAAATTAAAATTTTACAGTATTTTACTAAAATAGGTCTGGGAAATATTTTTCTAGGCCTATTTTTTTACTCAAAAATATTTCCCGAAAAATAATGTGTTATTTTATAATATGTAAAAGTAATAAATTAGATAGATATACCCTACTTGTCACAAAAAATGTCTAATTTTAGAAATTACTTTTCAACTTATTGCTAAGCGATTTGGCGATGTTATAATTAAACTAGAAGGAGGGCAGTAAAGCATAAGAGTTGATAGCTAAAGTAAGACCTTAGTTGAGGCAACTATTTGAGTCCTATATATTTATAGGAAACTAAGATATATAGGATTGGTTAGTAGACGATAGTCGAAGTTTTAAGTACCAAAGAGTACTTATGTAAATAGGAAAGCTAATGATGAATTTATTAAATCTTAGAGATGGGTATAGTATTGAGAAATGTCAATTATCTGTTTTTTAGAATAATTATTGATTAGTATCTGTCTATTTATATGTGCACTAAATAGGTAATATATTCTCATGATTATAAAGTTGAAGGAATATATACCGATTAAACGTCTGGGAATATATGGTAATTATATCTATATACTTTAATTGATTTCTTGATCATTAATAAGTAATTTAATAATGTTATATAGCGACTTCTATATAGGCATCATTAAAATACAACTCAAATAAAGAATATGAGACCGAAATGACGTAGGATTAATTAAATAGAAAATTAAATTTAAAAAAATAAAAGAATAAAAAATTGAATAAGTAATAATGCTATAAAGTATTGGTACGAAAAAGATTACTATTTGGGGCAAAAAATAGTATGGTTATTAGACGTCATAATAACCGTGCCGGTATGGTTAGTATAATAATGAATTAGAGACTTATTATTCAGAGTGCATTCATTATAATTAATAATAAATACCCAATGAGGGTTTAAGAATATATTATTTGAATCCCAAAAAAATGTGTGATTGTAGTGAGAAAAAGGGGAAAGTAGATAATAATATATTCTTGAAAGAACTATTAACTAATCTAAAAATTTAAGAATTTTAAATTTTCAGAATAGTTAGATAATTGTAATTAATAATTAAAAGAATAAATATAATAGGAGGGACTTATGAAATCTAATGTAAGTTATAGTACACAGATTTCTGCTTTTGAGGCTGGTGTCGAGACAGGAAAAAAAGCAAAAAAAAGTGTAAAAAACCCAAAAATCGGAATGTTATATACTTCGGTTAAATATAACCAAAAAGAAGTAATAAAAGGAATTAAGTCTGAAATGGGAGATATTCCTGTTATCGGATGTACATCCTCAGAAAAAATAATTGTCCCTGATGGAATAATAAGTTCTGAGAATGGATTTGCAGGAATGCTAACTCTAGAAGATAATGATCTAGAAGTTAGCGTTGCTGCTAGCGAACTTCAAAAAGGGGGAGCTAGAGAAACTGGGCGAAAGGTAGCTCAAGAAGCCTTAGAAAAAATAGGTGCAGGTTATGCTCCATCATACTATTATATGGTAGCATCACCTAAAGAGGAGGAATACTATGTAAAAGGTATCCAAGATGTTATCGGAGATGTACCTTTCTTTGGAGGATCAGCTGCTGATGATACATTAGCGGGCGAATGGAAAATATTTTGTGATGACAAATGTTTTTCAGATGGTGTAGCAGTAGCATTCTTCTTTACTGAATGTCCCGAAGATATCAAAACAGTATATACTGGCGCTTACAAGGAAAGTGAGAATGTTGGTATAGTAACTAAGGTAGAAGGGGATAGAAAAATAGTTGAAATCGATGGTGTCCCAGCACTTAAAAAGTATGCTGAATGGACAAACCAAAATGTTAAAGATTTATATGGAATGAATCTTTTAACAGCTAGCATCACAATGCCGTTAGGTGTTAAAGATCCTATAGGAGATTTAACTTTAATTCGTCACCCTATGAATGGTAACGAAGACAACACAATTAGTGTTGGTAACAAAGTAGTAGAGAATACTGCTATTATCCAAATGGAATCCTCAATAGATGGTCTAATCGATGCCACTAAAGATACATTAAAGGATTTAAATAAAAAAATGGACAATCCGGCTGCATATTTCTTTGTTCACTGTGGTGGACGTAAAATAGGAATTGGCGATAGACTTGAAGAAGTTCATAAAAACTTAGTCAAGGAAGCTAATGGTGTACCATTTATAACTATATTTACTTTTGGTGAATATGGATATAATGAACACTCAAGAAATTCATGTGGAGGTTTAATGTTATCCTTTACAGGATTTGAAAAATAGTTATGAGAAATTTAATTGGTAAAGAATGGAAAGACGCTAGTAATGGCGCCACAACAGAAGTTATAAATCCAGCAACCGGAGAATTAATCGATACAGTGCCAAATTCAACAGTAGAAGATGTTGATGCATGTGTAAAAGTAGCACATGAAGCACAAAAAGCATGGGCAAAAATGCCTATGCATGAAAGGGGCGACATATTATATAAGTTCGCTGATCTAGTTGAAGAAAATAAAGAGAGTTTAGCTAGACTTTTATCTGACGAAACAGGTAAACCCATAAAAGAAGCAATCGCGGAAATTGGGAATACGAAGATATTTGTCCATGGATATGTAGAAAGGGCAAAGCATATGTATGGTATAAATATTCCTGCTGGAATTGAACCAGGGCAAGAAAAAACGGTTCAATATACTGTACAGGAGCCATTAGGAGTAGTGGCCACAATAATACCTTTCAATTTCCCTTGCGATTTGTTTGGGCAAAAAGTACCTTCCGCACTTATAATGGGTAATGCGGTAATTATAAAACCATCTACATATAATCCATTAACTCTTTCGAGATATGGAGAATTATTAATAAAAGCAGGTGTGCCTGCTGGTGTAGTAAATGTACTTCATGGAGATGGAAAAGTAGTAGGACAAGCTCTTGCTGCACATCCTCTAGTACATTGTGTAAGTTTAACCGGAAGTACTGCTGCCGGTATTCAAACAATGGGAACATGTAGTAATAATTTAACTCATGTTATGCTTGAATTAGGAGGAAATGATGCCTTCATTATGTTAGAAGATGGAGACATGGATAAAGCTGTTGAAGAAACAGTTTGGGGTAGACTTTACAACACAGGGCAAGTATGTTGTGCAAGTAAACGTTTCCTAATTCATAATTCCCGTAAGCAAGAATTTATCGACCGTATGGTTGAAAAAATTAAAAGTATGAAACAGGGGATGCCTTCTGATCCTGAAACAGAAATAGGTTGTTTAATAAATGAAAATGCTGCTATTAAGGTAGAAGAGCAAGTAAACAATACTGTTAAAGAAGGAGCAAATATTGTTATAGGAGGTAAAAGAAATGGTGCCTTCTATGAACCTACAATTTTAGATAATGTAACTAGAGATATGGATGTCGCAAAAGACATGGAAATCTTTGGTCCGGTTATCCCGGTTATTGGATTCGATGATATTGATGAAGCTATAGAGATAGCTAACCAATCCCAATTTGGGTTATGTGGTTGTGTAATAAGTGAAAATATGAAAAAAGCATTCAAAGTTGCTTACGCTCTCGAATGTGGTGGAGCAGTAATTAATGGTGCAAGTTTCTTCCGTTCAGCTGAAATGCCTTTCGGAGGATGGAAATATAGTGGTATTGGTAATGAAGGTATAGCAACTACCTTAAAAGAATTATCAAGAACCAAGACTATAGTAATAAAAAATGTATTAGATTAAGGGCAAAGACCCTTTTTCTAGTATAAGAAGGTGGTATAATTGAAAATTTTAATTGCGGGAGACCATCATGGGGTTAAACGCAAAGAAAAAATTATCAAGTATTTGGAAAAAATAGGTTATACTGTGGAAAATTATGGAACTGATACCGAAGATATGGTAGATTTTCCAGAATATGCTTTTAAAGTAGCCGAAGCTGTCCAAAAGAGTAAGGATGATATAGGAATATTACTATGCGGTACAGGAATAGGTATGTCTATTGCAGCTAATAAGGTTAAAGGTATTAGATGTGCAAAGATTGATAGTATTAACGATGCAAGATTAGCTCGTGTTCATAATGATGCTAATGTAATAGCGATGTCTTCTACAAAACCAATGTTTATTGTAAAAGATATGTTAGATGCATTCTTAGGGGCCAAACCTAGTACTGTTAAACGGTATAAAGACCGTAATAAAATGATTGATTCCTATAAGAATTAATGGGATTAAAAGTAATATTATATATAGTAATGCTTCCACTAGTAATATATTCTATGGGAAGCATTAACTATGAGAAATTTATAAAAGCGAATAAAGTTATTCAAGCAAGATTATTGTTTCTATTTATCGGGCTTGGATTAACTTATTTAAGTGTTAATTTTATGTATGACTTATTTATAAATACTCAAATTTACTAACATCTATTTTAAATAGATGTTTTTTTATGTATAATTAAATTGGGTGAAATATATGGAAGTATTAATTGATAGATTGGATCATCAAGGTAGAGGGATTACTACTGTAGATGGTAAAATTACATTTGTAGAAAATGCTCTACCAGGTGAAATAGTAGATATAAAAATTATTAAGAGTGAGAAAAAAATTAATGAGGCTGTTCTAGAAAAAATTATAAAAAAATCTCCAAAGAGAGTAGAGCCTATTTGTCCATATTATAATGAGTGTGGAGGATGTAGTTTAATGCATCTATCATACGATGATCAACTTCTATATAAAGAGAATAAAGTAGTAGATATTTTAAAAAAATTTGGTGGTATTGAAGAAGCTAAAATTAATAAAATTATACCTAGTCCAGACGTCTATAATTACCGCAATAAAGTAGTACTAAAATGTAACGGGAAACTAGGTTACTATAAGAGAAAAACTAATGACATAATTAATATTGAAAGTTGTTATTTAGTATCTGATAAGTTAAATAATATTATAAAAAAATTAAATGAAAATGGTCTTGATAAAGAGGTAAAAGAAGTAACAGTTAGAAACATAATAGAAGATGACTATTCATTAACACTATCTTTACAAAATGGCCTAAATAACTATGATAAATATAAAAAAATAGTAAGTAAGTTAACTTTACTAGACAAGAATAACAAAGAAATTACAAGCAACAATAGTAAGATAATTGGAAGATTGGGTAAAAAAGAGTATTTAGTAAGCCCAACTGCATTTTTTCAAGTAAATACAAAACAAACTGTTAATTTATATGATAAAATTCTTGAATATGTTAAAGAAGAAAATCCAAAATCATTAATTGATTTATACTGTGGAACAGGTACAATTGGTATCTATGTTTCTGACTATACAGAAAAATTATTTGGTGTTGAAATCAACAAAAAAGCTATCGAAGATGCTAAAGAAAATGCACGTATTAATGACGTAAAAAATGCCACTTTTGTAGCGGGTGATACTAAGACAATTTTAGGTAAAAATAATCTAAAATCTGACATGGTAATTGTCGACCCTCCACGTAGTGGACTTGATAAAAATGTTATCAGTGATTTATTCAAAATTGGATCAAAAAAAATAATTTATGTTTCTTGTGATCCTATCACTTTAGCTCGTGATTTAAAAATTCTAAATGAAAAATATGAAGTAGTTGAAGTAACTCCATTTGATATGTTCCCCAATACATATCATGTAGAAAATGTAGTTCTTTTAAAGAGGCGATAATAATGAAAATTAATTATTCAGATGAAGAGGTTATTAAAAATAGAAAATCAATTTTTCTAGCGGGTCCTACACCAAGAAGTGATAAGATTGTATCTTGGCGTGTTGATGCTTGCAAGTATTTAGAAAAAATTGGCTTTGATGGTGTTGTGTATGTACCAGAATATTCAACAATGAAACCTAAAGGAGATTATGTTGATCAAGCTGAATGGGAACGTGATGCCTTAAAAGAAGCATCAGTAATATTATTTTGGATTCCAAGAGAATTTCCTGATATGCCTGCCTTAACTACAAATGTTGAATTTGGGTACTGGCTTCATACAGGTAAAGTTATCTACGGAAGACCTGATAATGCTAGTAAAATTAAATATTTAGATTGGTTATATAAAAAAGATACTGCTAGAGATCCTTATAATAATATTGAAGAATTATTAGATGAAGCAAAAAGATTAGCTGATTCTATAGGAATTAATTCTAAAACAGAAATTTTACCTTTAAAAGATAGGATTATAATGAAATAATGGCTTATACTGAATATTTAGATTTATATAAATTGGCACAAAATAAAAAATCTTTATACTATGTAGTATCTTTTGATGTGGTTAACAGTAAATCCTTATCTAATGAAAAAAGACAGCTTCTTCAAGAAAACATAAATGTTATTGTTAGGTATGTTTATGAAAAATTAGTTGCTAAGGAAAAGGAATTAAATAAAGATATTATAATTCATGATTATAGATTTAAGAATCCTTGGGATAAAGTAGATAATGGCAACTATGTGGATCCATTTATCATGGGAGATAATTTCCAATTTACTGTTTTAAGAAATACTATTTCAAAGGAAGAAATAGTAAATTTAGTAAATGAATGTAAGAAAGCATTAAATATGCAAGAAGAATTTCATATAGCAAGCGGATATTATGAAACAAATGAATATGAAGAAGGAAAAACAAAACTATATCGCGGATATTTACTACAAATATTAGGTAACATTCATAAACCTGAGTTAAAGAAAGAACTTAATAAAGTAAAAATAATAAATAAAACAATGTAAAGAAAGATTATATCTTTCTTTCTTTTTTATAAAAGATATATGTAAGTAATTATTTTTTTGATATAATATTATTAGAATAGGAGTGTGTGTATGGAAAACAAAAACCAAAGCGATAGAACAGTAGTTATTATTATGCTTGTTTTAATGGCGGGATTTATTTTTGGTATGAAACCTTTATATCAAGGAATTCATAAATTAAAAAATGGTACAAACTTTAATAAAAAACCAATTATAACTGAGGAAGACCCTAAACAAGAAGAAGATACATATAAAGTGTATAAACCTACAGGTGAACAAATTGTTACTTGTACTAAACAAGATGTATCTGAAAACGGGACTAAAACATCAACTGTAAAATTATATTATTCAAGTGAAAAATTAAGAAGTATTCAAGAGAATATAACTTATAAATCTAGTTCAGATGAATATAGTAATTATATATTATCGGAGCAAAATAAATATAAACAAAGAAAAAAGAATAATTTAGAGTTAGTTGGATATAGTATAGTAGCTGAGTTAGAAGAAACAAGTTCTTTAGAAGTTGAATCTGTTTATTTATTAAAAAATATTGAACTTTCTGATGTTCAATTAGAAGAGGGAGATAGTTTAGATGTAACTGGATCATATGATGATAATATCTTTGATGCTGTTATTGCTACAAATGGTCTAAACTATGTATGTGAGTGGAATGGATAATAACCAAATACCTTCAGTAGATTCAATGATAAATGAAGCTCAACCTGCTGTAGAACCAGCTCCTACTCCAGCAGTACAACCTGCTCCAGTAGTAGAAGCGCCAGCTTCAGCTCCTGCGCCAACTCCAGCACCAGCTCCAGTAGCTACTCCTCAACAATCAGAAGTTAAATTAAGTGGGACTGCTACTGAGGAAGAAATACAAATTGATGCAACAAAACCAAAAGAAGAAGTACTTGATGAATATGAAATCAAGATGGATGTAATTGCGGAGAAAAAAAGAAACCGCCGCAACTGGATATTTATTCTTATTGTTGTATTTATTATCGTCGCATTCATATTTGCAATGCCTTATATAATAAAAAGGATAGGTTATTAACCTATCCTTTTTCTACGGACAATTCAATAATTAAATTCATATCGTCGTCACTCGCGACGATATTTTTATGTGTTTCGCCACATTTCATACATTTATATATAATTTTATATGTATCTTTAAATTTTTCAATACCTACTGGTTTTAAAAGACCTAGGCATGTATTAGCGCGATCTCCAGGCATAATATCTACATGTTTAGAATATAAACAGTAAGGGCAGTGATCTCTCGCTGTATAATTTAATTTACTTACTTCTTTACCACAGTTTTCACATATAAAATTTTCATCAATCATATTAAATCTCTTCATTTAATCACCACTTTAATTATAACATATATGCTTGAAATTAAACACTTATATTGTTATAATAAAATTACTGTGGAAGTGATGATATGGATTATAAAATAAATGATTTTGAAGGCCCATTAGATTTATTACTACATTTAATTAAAGAATCTAAGGTCGATATATTTGATATAAATATAGTTGAAATAACAGACCAATATATGGATTTTATTAATAGAATGCAAGAATTAAATCTTGATATTGCTAGTGAGTATCTAGTAATGGCTGCTGAACTTATGAAAATAAAATCATCATTATTACTTCCAAATAATAAACAAGATCAAGAAGACGAATATGAAGAAGATCCTCGTGAACAATTAATCAATCGTTTAATTGAATATGAGAGATATAAAAATATTACTTCCTCATTAAAAGAATATGAGAGAGAAAGACAAAATCTTTATACTAAGGAACCATATGATTTATCACTTGTAATCGAGAAAGATAATAAAATAGATGAAGATTTTAGAATAGATGATTTAGTAGAAGCATTTAATGGTATTCTAGCGAGAAAAGAGTTAAATAAACCACTAAATACTAGAATAACTACTAAAGAATTCTCAGTATCGGAAAGAAGTAATGAGATAAGAAATATCTTAAAAACAAAGAAAAAAGTAGAATTTAGTGAATTATTTAATATAATGACAAAGGAATATGTTGTAGTAACATTCCTTTCTATATTAACAATGGCTAAAAATCAAGAATTAAGTATTGTACAAGATAATAACTTTAGTAATATTTATCTAGAAGGGAAGAATTAATTATGCAAGGAGTAATTGAAGGCATCTTATTTGTTGTAGGTAATGAAGGTATTGAAGAAGAAAAATTACTTGAAGTAACTGGTTTATCAGTAAATGAATTAAATCTTATTTTAGATAAATTAAAAGATGAGTATCAAAGTGAAGATAGAGGATTTAATATTGAAACTTTTGGTAATAGGTATAAATTAGTAACCAAAAAGGAACACAAAGAATATTATGAAAAGTTATTAGCTGAGGAAAAAAATGGTGAGTTATCTCAGGCTGCTTTAGAAACACTAGCTGTAATCGCCTATAATTCTCCTACTACAAGAGGATATGTAGATGATGTAAGAGGTGTAGATAGTAGTTATCAAATAAGAAAACTATTATATAGGAATTTGATAAAGGAAGTAGGGAGATCTGAATTACCAGGAAGACCAATATTATATGGGGTAACAGATGAATTCTTAGATTACTTAGGTATATCTTCTATTGAAGACTTACCTGAATTAAAAGAAGTTGAAATAACTGAAGAAAAAGTGACTGATTTATATAATTCTAAATACACAGATAAAGAAAACTAGCATTTGCTAGTTTTTTAATGAAAAATTAATAAGATTATGTTATAATTAGGTCATGCCGGTATGATGGAATTGGTAGTCATGCTTGACTCAAAATCAAGTGGGTTATCCCGTGTCGGTTCGAGTCCGACTACCGGTACCAATTAGTTTTTAAGTACTTTTACAAAAGTACTTGCAAAAAAGAAAAATTATTGATATACTATATCAGTAATTTGAGATGGCGTGATTGGTGAAGTGGTTAACACGGCGGATTGTGGTTCCGTTATGCGTGGGTTCGATTCCCACATCGCGCCCCACTTAAAAAATAACTAGAATATTAATTCTAGTTTTTTTGTGCTATAATTATCTTGGTGATGATATGGAACTAGTTGAATTAAAAGAAATGTTTGATTTTGAAGAAAATGATTATTTATACCATGTAACAGGTAGAGGTCTTGGCGAAAGAATAATGGAAGAAGGCTTATTAGTTGAAGGAACTAATATCTTAAATGCCTCTAATATAATTGAGACTACAACTTTACCAATTACAAAGGAAATCGTAGATAACATAGAAAACTTTGTTGTTGGTGAACTTAAAAATAAAAGCTTCAGAGATTCTTCAGAAATGGTAATATTGGGGTCTCCTAAAGAATATAAAAAACAAATTGTAGATAAAGTAAGAACGTCTAAAGAAAATATGGATTTTCAAGGAAGAGTATCTGATAGATATGTAATGGGGTATATCAATCAAGGACTTGAATTTGTTCCTAATGAAAACTTTGAATATGGAACAGATGAATTCTATGACAGTTTAACTTATAAGACAATGTAAAAACAAGCAAATGCTTGTTTTTTGTAACAAAAAAAGAAAACTATTTAGTTTTCTTTTTTAATAAATCACGGATTTCTTCTAAAAGGATAACTTCATCACTTTTTTTAGGAGGTTCTACTTTCTTTTTCTCCTCTTTACGAACCATTTTATTCATTAGTTTAACTACTACAAATATACAGAACGCAATAATTAAGAAATCAATAACATTATTTAAGAATGCTCCATATCTGATTGTTGCATCTCCTACAGTAATAGTTAAAGTATTAAAATTTATTCCTCCAATAATAATTCCGATTATTGGCATTAAGATGTCTTCAACTATAGAAGTAACAATCTTACCGAAAGCACTACCAATTACAACACCGACAGCTAAATCAATCACACTGCCGCGAGCTATAAATTCTCTAAATTCGTGAATGAAATTTTTTCCTTTTTCTTTAATCTCCTTTTTCATAGTATCACCACCTAAATTATAGCAAAAATTTATAATTTATTCAATAAAATAAAAAAAGATAAAAAACTACTTGCAAATAATTTGCGTTTATGTTAATATTATTTAAGTGCAAGTTTTTGGCATTTAGGAGGTATATATGTTTGAGGTAATAGAAGATACAATATTAGACTCAGTAAAATTAATTCCATTCTTATTTATAGCTTTTCTAATAATGGAAGTAATTGAGCACAAATTAAGTAAGAAAAGTAGAAAAGTCATTGAAAAATCCGGTAAGTTTGGACCATTATTTGGAGGATTACTTGGAGCATTTCCACAATGTGGATTCTCTGCTTTAGCAACTAATTTATATGCTGCTAGAATTATTACTATGGGAACTTTAATAGCAATATATTTATCAACATCTGATGAGATGTTGCCACTTATGATTGCAGAAAAAGTAGAGTTATCATTTATTATTAAAGTAGTAGGACTAAAAGTATTAATTGGTATTATTTGTGGATTCGTTATTGATTTCTTCTTAAGAAGAAAAGAAACAAGTAAGAAAAACGAAATTCATGATATGTGTGAACATGATCATTGTGATTGCAAACATAATATAGTTTTAGCTAGTTTAATTCATACAGTTAAAATAATCTTATTTATTGCATTAGCTTCATTTATTCTAAATACATTAATATATTTAATTGGTGAAGATAATATTGGCAAGATATTCTTAAAAGATAGTATATTTAGTCCATTTATCTCATGCTTAATTGGTTTAATACCTAACTGTGGAGCTAGTGTTATTATTACAGAATTATATTTAAATGGAGCTATTAGTTTTGCTTCATTAATATCTGGATTACTTACAGGAGCAGGTATTGGATTACTAATTTTATTTAAAGAAAACAAGAATATGAAGGAAAATTTAATAATTTTAGGTTTAATCTATGGCATTGGAGTTATAAGTGGTGTTATAATTGAGATGCTAGGAGTGATCTTATAATGAATGAACTTTTTAAAGAAAAAGGAATTAAAGTAACAAGACAAAGAAAAGAAATTTATAATATTGTTAAAGCTAATCCTTCAACAATTAAAGAAATTTTAAAAAGAAAAACTAATGATGTCGATGTTTCAACATTATATAGAATCATTGATCTATTTATTAAAAAAGGAATATTTATCAAGAATGTAGATGCTAAGGGAGATGTTTATTACACTTTAAATGAAGAACATGTTCATTATATAAACTGTATTAAATGTCATAAAAAAGAGAAAATTGATTTATGTCCTATTGATGATATGGCTAAATCAATTAAGAAAGAAACAGGGTATACTCTAGTGTCGCATAATATGATGCTTGATGGTATATGCGAAAAATGTGCTGAGAAGCAAAAGAAGAAGGAAAAATAGTTTTTCCTTCTTTTGACTTTTTATCATAAAATGTTATAATACTAACGGAAATTGAGGGGATAATATGGATTTTAAAGGTAAAACAATTTTAGTTACCGGTTCTAGTAGAGGAATAGGTGCGGCTACAATAAGAAAATTCGCTTCTTTAGGAGCAAATGTAGTTATAAATTATGTAAGTAATGAGGACAAAGCTTTAGAATTAAAAAAAGAAGTAGAGGATAAATACGGTGTAAAAGCTTTAGCTATCAAATGTGACGTTTCAAAAGAAGAAGAAGTAATTGAAATGTTTAATGAGATAGATAGAGTTTTCCACAGAATAAATGTTGTAGTTAATAATGCGGGTATCGCAATTGATACAACTTTTGAAGATAAAACTGTGGAAAACTTCAAAAAAACTATTGATACTAACTTAATAGGTACGTTTTTAGTATCTAAGCATGCAGTTATCCACCTTAAAAAAGAAAAAAATAGTAGAATTATTAATGTGGCTTCAACTAATGGAATAGATACATATTATCCAGAGAGTTTGGATTATGATGCTAGTAAAGCAGGAGTTATTTCTTTAACTCATAATTTTGCTAAAGCTTTAGCTCCAGATATAAATGTTAATGCTGTAGCTCCAGGATGGGTAAAGACAGAAATGAATAAAGAGCTAGATGAAAATGACTATGTTAATGGTATATTAATGAAAAGATTTGCTGATCCTATGGAAGTTGCTAACGTTATCGCGTTTTTAGCTAGTGATGAAGCAAGTTACATAAATAATGAAGTTATAAGAGTAGATGGTGGTGAGTTAGAATAATGGAAGCATTAGAATTTGTAAATAAGGCAGAAAAAGAATTGCAAGAACAATTTAAAATAATTGAAGAAAACGAATATCTAAATAGTAAGAAAGTATTAGAGGCTTTTAAACATAATCAAATATCTGAAGTACATTTTAATTCAACTACCGGATATGGTTATGGTGATATTGGTAGAGAAGCAATTGAAAAAGTATTTAGTGAAGTATTAGGTGCTGAAGATGCTTTAGTTAGAAACCAATTAGTAAGCGGATCACATGCTTTATGTGTAACATTATTTGCTTTATTAAGACCTAATGATTTATTACTTTCAATCAGTGGTCTTCCTTATGACACTCTTCATGAAGTAATAGGTATTAAGGATAATAATTCATCATTAAAAGCTTTTGGTGTTAAATATGATCAAATAGATTTAGTAAATGATGATTTTGATTACGAAAAAATAAAAGAATATTTAACTAATAATAAAGTTAAAGTAATTGAAATTCAAAGATCAAAAGGATATTCAACTAGAAAATCTTTATCAATAGAAAAATTAGAAAAAGTTATTAAAGAAATTAGAAAAGTAGATAAAGATGTAATCATAATGGTTGATAATTGTTACTGTGAATTTGTTGAATATAAGACACCTTTAGAAGTAGGTGCCGATATAATTGTAGGTTCTTTAATTAAGAACTTAGGTGGTGGAATCGCCCCTAATGGCGCTTATATTGCTGGTCGTAAAGATTTAGTTGAATTAGCCGGAGAAAGACTTACTCTTCCAGGTGAAGGTAAAGAAGTTGGTCCAACTCTAGGAATAAATAGACAATTATTACAAGGTTTATTCTTTGCTCCTTCAGTAGTAGCTTCAGCTTTAAAGACAGCTACTCTAACAAGTAAAGTAATGGAAGAATTAGGTTATAATGTTGAACCTAAATCAACTGATCATCGTGTTGATATAGTTCAAAATATTATCTTTAATGATCCAGATAAATTAATTAAGTATTGTCAAAGTATTCAAGAATATTCACCTATTGATTCAAATGCTTTACCACTTCCTGATGATATGCCTGGATATGATGATAAAGTTATTATGGCAGCCGGTGCTTTTACGCAAGGTTCTTCCATAGAATTATCTTGTGATGGACCACTTAGAAGTCCATATATCGCATATCAACAGGGATCATTAACTTACCAATATGGTAAATTAGCAATAATAAATGCTGTTAATAAATTAAAATAGAGGTTTTACCTCTATTTTTTATGTATAAATATGTCTAGTATTTATAAGCATTTAGATATTTATATCTAATAATGTTATAATTATAGTAGGTGGTAGTATGTTAGAAATATTCTATGATGAGATAATTCTAGAAGCATTAACTGGTAAAGTAGATTGCTATATGTTCTATAATATGGTATTTAATACTGATTTAGAGGGTATTAAATACATATCTAATGTAGGCAATGAAAATCTAATTATACCTACCCTTGTTATAAGAAATAAAAAGGAATTTGACCTATTACTAACAGAATACCTAGCAAAAGCCTTAGAATTTTATGATACTGATAGTTTTTGTGAAGAAATACAAAATGATTTTCATATGAAAGCTAAAACTATCATGACATTATTATTTAGTAATGCAACTATGGAAGATTTTCAAAATCCATGTGCTTATTTAAGAAGAAGAATAGATTTTTTTGATAATAAATTAGATGATAAAAAGTTTAATAGTGAGATACTAAAAAGTACAGTTTCAGCCTCAATTAAAAAAGGACAAATTAATATGGAAACCCCATATAAGTTAGAAACGGTTTTAACTAATGAAGATGATAAGGCTATTTTACCTACAATTTATTTTGGAATTAGTAAAGATACGGCGTATATATATTCTATTCAAAATAAGATTGTAAAAGAGAAGAGTACCTTTGACAAAATTGTTAATCGTCTTTTATATAAAGTTAATGACGGTTTTGATACTAAAAAAGATACCTATGAAGAATATGGTATTGGTAACTTAAAAGATATTACGCCATCATTCTTATATACCGCAAATATTTTATTAAGTATGTTAAAAGAATATGGAATAAACCATATTGAAGTACCATCATTCTTAGTAGAAAGATGGAATGCTAAAGAGTTATATATTTCTTATAAGGAAGCTAAATTAAAAGATGTTCCTGATAAGATTGAACTAATTACCGAACTAAGAAATGAACATGAAAGAATCCAAAGTAATCTAACAGAAAAGCTTCTTCGTGTCTTTAGACGTCTTGACTTCCACCATACAGGAGTAAGTGTAAAGTATTTACCATTTGATCCTGAAAGTAGTATGGTACTAGATATTACTGAAGAAGATGAATGTAGCAATCAACTTTTAAATGAAACATTTAAAAGTAATAAAATGGTGAGATAATGAAAAAACTGTTATGTTTAATAGGAAGTATCGCTTTTATATTCTTAATTCTTAGTATTGGTATGAAAGTAATGGTTGTATATAAATTTTCTAACGCATTTTTGAAGGAAAAAGTATCTAATATGGTAATTAGTTCTATCAAAGATAATGTTAGTGAAATTGATAATTATTCTTTAATTGATATTGAGAATAAAATTAAAAATAATAAATCTTTTAATGAAGTTACAGATTTATATTTTGATAATTTGATAAATGATTTAGAAAATAATACTGTTACTGATGATGGCGTAAATGAAAAGATAAGAACTATTGTAATTAGTAATTTAAATGACATACCAAGTAATTATCAAAAACTGATTATTGATAAAATTAATAGTATAGATTTTAATCGAATATATCGTAATATTTTAGGATATTTAAAAGAAGAAGTTGTTAAAGAAAATACAGGTTATATAAAAGTATTTAAAACTTTAACTAGTTTAAAATATAAAATATATGCAGGATTAATAATTATTTTAGTAAATATATTTTTATACTTATTAGTAAAAGAAAAAATAGAATTAATTCAAATATATGGGATTAATTTTATGATATTGGGTGGAATATTTGTTGTAATGTCACTGTTATTCCGTCAAATACTTACTTTTCTAGCAAGCAGTATGATAGGAAGTAATGTATCCGTATCTGCTAGTTTTATTACTGTAACGGGACTAGTATTATTTGGACTTGGATATATCTTACTTGATATATATGATAGAAAGAAGGCAAAGAAATGACAATATTTAGATATATAGATAAATATGGTAATTTAACATTTAAAGAAAAACCTTTGAATGATATTGATAAGTTAATATTTGCTCTATTATCATATGTTAAATATGACGGATCTATATCTACAAATTCTTTTGATCGTCGTACAATAAAAGACATTGCGGATAAGTTCTTTGAAGATAAAACAAGAACAGATATAAAAACTAATATTACTGCTATAAGAACAGCTATCAAAGTGTTGGATAGAATTAAAAATAAAGAAAGATATATGAACTTAAAGATGTTTAATGACGTATATTTAGGTGATGATAATAAACAATTTTCTGCTGTGTGTATTGAGATCAATCCTAAGTTAATATATGTTTCGTTTGAAGGAACAGATGAATTAATGAGTGGTTGGGAAGAAGATGGAGCTTTATCTTACAAATTCCCTATACCATCGCAAAGTCACGCTATTAAATATTTAAATTTCCATTTTACTTTAAGAGATTGTAAGATTATTGTTGGTGGACATTCCAAAGGAGGAAACTTGGCTTTAGTAGCTTCCATGTATGCTAACTTTATCGTTAAAAATAAAATTGTTGAGGTATGGAATTTTGATGGTCCAGGCCTAAGAAACAAACAATTTTTTACAAATAGGTTCGAAGAAATAACAAGAAAGTATCATTTTGTTATTCCTAATACTTCTGTAGTAGGATTATTACTTCGTAATGACGGAAGATATGTAGTTGTTAAATCAAATGCTTTACCTTTTTTCTCCCATAATGCTGCTACATGGCAAGTAGAAGAAGATTCATTTGTAACTGCCGACTTAAGCGCCTTTAGTAAGATTGTTGATCGCGGAATAACAGAATGGTTACAAAAATATTCGGCTGAAGAAAGAGAAGAATATTTTAAATCATTCTTCAATGTATTTGATAAAAATAACATCGAAAGTTTACTAGATATAATGAAAAATTATAAACTTGTTATATCTATTATTAAAGAACTAGGTAATACTAGTGATAAATTTAAAGAAATGTCTCGTGATTTAGCTTCTTTAGTAAGACATGTTAATCGTGAGTATTTAAAAAGTAAATTTAGTATAAGAAATTTATTAAAAAGAGACTAATTTGACAAATTAGTCTTTTATGTTAGAATAAGTCCTCATAGGTGATAGTATGGTTTTTAGAGATAGAGATAGTTTTGAAAGATATCTTGTTGAAAAAGATCTTGAATATGTTAGCCGCGGTAACGAAGGAATATTTTATCATTCGAAGAAAGATGATAGCGGGTATAAAGTTATAATGCCTAGTGAGGAATTTGTATCTCATGATTTAGTAGCGACCGATATTATTACTAAAGATGATTTAGCTACCAAATATGTTTTACTACCTACTGAATTATTTAGAGATTTATCTAATAATGTGTTTGGTTATAAGACAGTTTATATAAAAAATAACTATTTTAAAAACGGAATATGTATCAGTGATATAAATTTAGATTCTATTGAGCCAGCTTTTAATAATATAAAAATTGAATTATATGAGTTAGCTATGCAAGGAATAAAAGCAATAGATATTCAAAGTAATTTGATGTTTGATGGGGAAAATATCTATGCGATAGATACTTGTTCTTACGAACGTACAAACAAAGAAGAAGCTATCAGATATAACATAAAACACTTAACTAGAGGAGTTAAAAATAGCTTGTTATCATTTGAAGATGAAAATGGATATAGATTTTTTGATTTAATGGGATTTAAAAATGTAAAAAATCTAAAGGAATATAATGATTTATTAGATTCTATGTCGATATCTGATATTGTTGAATATATGAAAAATAAAAAGAAAAAATACTAAATAGAGAGGGAGTTTAAGACTCCCTTTAATTGACTAATAATAGTATAAATAGTATAATTTACTTAGGGTAAAAGGTGATTTTATGTATAGAAAAACATATGTTGAAGTAGACGTCGATAAGATACAAAAGAATATTAAAAATATAAAAAAGAAATATAGTGACTATAAATACTATATAGGTGTTGTTAAAGGAAATTGCTATGGTCATGGATCATACTTAAGTAAGTATGTAGTAGAAGCAGGTATCAATTTCCTAGCTATTTCTTCGCTAGAAGAAGGCTTAGAAATAAGAAAATATGTTGATACACCTATGTTATGTTTAGAACCAATTGATATTAAATTTTTAGATATTGCAGTGAAAAATAATATTTCAATAACATTAAGTTCTATGGAATATTATAAGAAATTACTAAAGACTAAAATTAAGAGTCTTAAAGTACATTTAAAACTTAATACAGGAATGAACAGAATTGGTATTAGTAATAGTGAAGATGTTAAAGAAATATATGATAATTTAATTAATAATAAAAATATTAAATTAGAAGGTATTTTTACTCATTTTAGTACAACAGGTGTATGGGATACTATCTTCGATTATCAATTAAGAAGATTTAGAGAATTAACTAAAGATATAGACTTAACAAAGATTGAAATGGTTCATTTAGGTAGATCTGCTACTCTACAATTACATCCCCATATTAAAGAAGCTAATGGTATTAGATTGGGTATTATGATGTATGGTGTAGGAGAATCATTTAGTCGTTATGAAGGACTAAGAGGTAAATTAAGACATATTAAACATGATATGGTTGTTAAAAAGAATCATATGTCTAAAGTATATGAATCAAGTGATTTAGAATTAGAAACTGGATTTAAACTAAAAACAACTGTTATGGAAGTAAATAGATTTAAAAAGGGTGAAACTGTTGGGTATGGTGGAACATATAAAGCCGAAAAAGATTCTATCTTAGCTATATGTCCTATCGGATATGCTGATGGAATTACTCAAAATCATAAATATTTATCTGTTATGATAAATAACAAAGAATATAAAATTGTAGGAACAGTTATGATGGGTATGATAGCAATCTTAGTAGATGAAACAGTTAAAGTAGGAGACGAAGTAACAGTAATTGGTAATAATATTAAGAAAGAAGCTGCTATTACGCATGTAATACCTTATATTTTAATGACAGGAATTAATGCTAATATACCTCGTGTATATATTAAAAATGGTAGAGTAGAGAAGGAAATAGACTATGAGTAAAAAAGAATTTAAAGTTGTTATTTTAGGTACAGATATAAATGCCTACTATATGGCAAGAAACTTTCATGAAGCTTACAACATAAATGCTCATTTAATTGGTAAAAGTCCAATGAACTTTACAAGATTAAGTGATATTGTTGATATTGAATATCATAAAGATTTATGGGAAACTAAATGCTTCCGTAAAGTTCTTGAAGATTATGGTAAAGCCCATCAAGGTGAAAATATAATTTTAATAGGTTCTAATGATCATTATGTTCGTTTAATAGTAGAAAATAAAAGATTATTAGAAAAGTATTATATTTTTAATTATCCTAGTTTAAAAATTATTGATAATCTTTTAGTGAAAGATAAGTTCTATGAATTTGTTAAAGATTATGATATTGATATTCCTAAAACATTTATTTACGAATGTAAAAAGACTAAGAGTCTTAAAGAATTAAAAGATTTTATGTATCCACTTATTTTAAAACCGGGCGATGGTGTTAAATATCATTTCCATGAGTTTGAAAATCAAGCGAAGGTATATAAGTTAAAAAATAAAAAAGAGTTAGAGAGTGTTATTAAGACTATTGAAGATTCTGGATATGATGATAAATTAATTATTCAGGAATTTATTCCTGGCAATGATAGTATGCTTTTTGATTCGATATTCTATGTAGGTAAAGATCATAAAGCTAAACTTATGAGCTTTGCCCAAATAGGTCTTCAAGAACATACACCTACGGGTATTGGTAATTGTACTGTTTTAGTAAATGGTTATAATGAATTTAATAACACAGATATCATTAAAGATAGATTAATTAAATTCTTAGAAGATATTAAGTATCAAGGATTTGCTGAATTTGATTTAAAATATGATGTTCGTGATGGTAAATTTAAAGTATTTGAAGTTAATCCAAGACAAGCAAGAAGTAGTTATTATTTAACTGCTTGCGGCTATAATTTAGCTAAATATTTAGTAGATGATATTATTTATAATAAGAAACTTAAATTTAAATTTATTAAAGAAGAAATGGTTTTATCATTTGTTCCTAAGAATGTAATTTATAAGTATGTAGAAAATGATAAGTTAAAGAAAATAATAAAAGAACTTATTAAAGCTCATAAATTTGTAAGACCTCTTCATTATAAGAAAGATAAAAATCTTAAAAGAAAATTATGGTTAAAAGCAAGAGATATTAACTATACTAAGAAATATAAAAATAATCAGTGGTAAAAAAAGATAGGTTATAAACCTATCTTTTTTATTCTCTCTCCTAAAATTTCTTTAATAAGTCCAAGTAAGTAACTTGCAACTGCATATACAATAATACCAATTATCATATATAAACCAATTTCAATAATTGCTCCTTTTCTTGTATGAGCAGTTATTGGATAAACATAACTGAATAAATATAAAGAAGCAAACATAATTATATTACATATTACTGTTTTAATAGTATTAATTGTAAGCTCTTTAAATTTAAGATTATGGGTTTTCTTTAAATATAATAATAAGTATAAAGCAGGACCTAATTCAGTAATCAACGTACATATAATAGCACCATGATATGCAGGAATACCCATATAATGACATAAATACATAAATGGAATATTACCAATTAAATTAAGTATAAATGCTGCTGATAATGTAATTAGTACTTGTTTAGTATGGTTAAGTGTTTGCGCTATATTGATAATTACCGAATATATAGCAAAACTTCCGGCTGTAAAGATAAAGAATTTAAAAATATCAATACTAATTTCATTATATTTATAGAACATAATCCATATTGGTTGTCCTAAGAATGATATACCTATACACATAGGTAAAGTAATAAAGATAATAGCTAGAATAGATAAATTAATTTTATGATTAACTCTATCATGTTCACCTTTTATATTATCGGCTGCGATATTAGGAATCAAACTAATTGTTAAACCTACAGATATTGATATAACTATCATTGTAAGTTTGGCTCCCCATGTAGCAAATGTACTTAAGGCAAGTTCGGATACATCAGCTGAATATCCTAAGCTAGTCATACCACGTATTACGGTAAGAGCATCTACCATACCATAAGCTGCTTTTAATAAATCAATAATTATAAAAGGAACAGCTACATTGATAATTTGTTTAATTAAATATTTGTTAGTATATTTTACTTCTTCTTTTTTAGCTTCTTCATTATTTATACCAAATTCTTTTTTGTTAGTTTTCATTTTAACAAATAAGTAGATATAAGCTACAATAGCTCCAATAGTAGCAGAGAATACTGCTGCTCCAATTGCATATTTTTCAGCTAAATTAAATTTATATAAGATTAAATAACATCCAAGTAATAGGAATGCTACACGAGCTAATTGTTCAACTACATTAGCAAGTGATGCTGCTTTGAAATGTTTTTGTCCTTGGAAATATCCCTTAGTAACACTAAGTAGAGGAACAATTAATAAAGCAGACGATATAATTCTTACTACTAAAGCGATATCAGCAATGGTATTTCCACCTTCCATATTACCGATAAGCATATAGGCTAAAGGTTCAGCAAATACCATCATTGCAATAAATGCAAGTATTCCTAAACTTGTAATTAGATATAACCCTAATTTGTAAACTTTTACTTTTGTATGATTATAACCTAAAGTATTATATTCGCTTATTATTTTACTTAGTGCAGCTGGAATACCACTCGTTGATAAACTTAAGAATAAAGCATATATTGAATATGCATAACTATATAAAGCTCCTCCACTTGTTGAAATCATTGCATAGAATGGTATTACATATAGTAAACCTATAATTTTACATGCAACAACACCAGCAATAGAAATAAAGGAGTCTTTAACAAAACTATTTTTTTTCTTCATATTACACCTTTTCTATTTAAAAAAAGAAAAATTATTTTTTCTTTTCGATATCATGAACTAAATTATAAATGCATGAATAACTATGTTTGCCATAAAATTTAGCAAACTTTCTAATACTAGCCGAAGATCTCGCATATAATTGTCTAATCTTCTCTTTTTCTTCTTCACTCATTGCATTATGTGGAGTTTTATTTTTATTTCCATGAGTTAGTGATATTGTTCCATTTAAAATATCATTTTTTAACTTAAAAAGATATTTTGTATGATAACCAGTAATTAAAGATATTTCATCATAAGTAAGGTATGAATCATTTTTAATTTTCTTAGTTATTAACTTAATTGCTTCTTCTTTGTTTTTTTTCATAATATCACCTAAATATATTTTAACACTATAGTAAGAAATTAGCAAGATAATTGTTGATAATAATGCGGTATTGGTATATAATTAAAATAGGTGATAATATGAAACAAGGATTTACGCTAGTTGAGATACTTGCTGTACTAGCAATACTTGCTTTAGTAACATTAGTATCTATACCAGCAACAACTCGTTTACTGGAAAGAAATAAACTTAAAACTTATGAAACTTCAGTAAAAGGAATAATTAAAGCTGCTAAGAATAATATGGAAGCAGATAATTATAAAGTTCCAAGAATATATACTTATATAGGAGATAATGTTGTTAATAATAGTGAATGTAAATATTGTGAACAATTCTACGATCCAGAGTACTATAGCTATGATGAAGAGAACAGTGATGATACTGTGGTTTATGATGAGCAAGCAGACTACAAATACGATATTGATGGCCTAACTTTAGATAAAGTTGGTAGTAAAATATATGGCAAAAATAATGAATATATGAATTTACCAGTTCCAACGAGTGGTAATCTAGAAAATAGTTTTGGTATTATCGAATATAATGAAGAACTTAATTATAAAGTTCAAATTCTATCTAAAACATATTGTGCTTATAAAGGTTACAATACTGATTTAAAAATAGGTAGAATTAAAAATAATGTGTGCGTTATTGATGGAAATAATGTAACTATGGATTTCGCTTATCCTAGTTTCAATGATCGAGGATATCTAGTAGTAACAGATGATTTATTTAATTTAACAACTAGATTTTCCGTAAACGTTAATAGTTAATGGCTAGAAGAAGAAAAAAACTAAAACTAAAGAGATTAATCCCAGTACTAGTTGTACTTGTATTAATTATATTTGGTATATATAAATTAATAACGCATAAAAAATTAATAATTGATCAAAAGACACTTACCTATAATATAGGTGAAGGATATTATGATAACTTTAAAGCAACCTTTGATAAAGAAGATGTTACAAGTAAAGTTAAAGTAACAAATAATGTTAATAAAGATAAGATGGGTACTTATACCGTTACATTTGAATATAATGATGGTAAAAGAACTTATAAAGCTACTAAAGAAGTTACAATAGCTGATATTGCTGCTCCTGTAATAACATTAAAATCAGGAGATAGTATGATGGTAGTTCTAGGTACTAAGTTTGAAGAACCAGGCTATACAGCAATTGATAATGTAGATAAAGATGTTACTAGTAGTGTTAAAACAGAAGGAACAGTAGATGTTAATAAAGAAGGAGTATATACTCTTAAATATACTGTTACGGATAAAGCTGGTAATAAAGGAATAGCTAAAAGAAAAGTAACTGTTACTAAAACATCACCTCTTACAATGAGTGTTAAAGATTTTAGTTTAAAAGGTTTCTATGATGATGCTATTTTAAAAGAAACAGAAGTAGCTGATAGTACTTATGTTAATGAAACAATATTTGCTGGTGATTCAACTGCTTTATATTATGTAATGAATAAATGTATTCCAGGTACCCAACTTTGGCATAAAGAAGGAGTAAACCTAGAAACAGTATTTACACAAAAGATATATATAAATCATCAAGCTTCAAATATGACTTTAGTAGAAGCTATAGCTAGTAAAAAACCAAAAAGAATTTTATTATCTTTAGGTACAAATAGTGTAGCAACTATGGAAATAGATTATTTCATAACTAAGTATGAAGAATTATTAAAACAAATAAAAGAAAAAAGTCCTAATACTGAATTAATAGTTCAGTCTATATTCCCTGTAGATATAAGTTATGATACAGGTAATAAAAAATTAAATAATGATAAAATTAATAAGATGAATTTTAGATTATTAGAATTATGTAATAAGTTAAATGTTCCATTCTTAAATACTAGTGAAGTATTAAAAAATAGTAATGGTACATTAAAGAGTGAATATGGAAGAAATGAGAAAGCAACTCCAGGAGTTCACCTATCACAAACAGGTAATAAAGTTGCTTTAGATTACTTTAAGAATCATATTTATAAAAGGAAGTGATAAAAATGGGGAAAATGAGTAAAATAACAAAAATAATATTAATTATATTAGCGTTTCTATGTCTTATAGGATTAGGTCTTTTTGTAGGAAAGAAAATACAAGAACGTAATAGAGAAAAAGCCCAAAAAGAGGCAGTTGAATTATCTAATAAGCGAAGAGATATTGTTCTTGAATATATGAATAATGTCGAAGATAAAATCAATAAATATATTGAAGATAAAAATTTAGATGAATTAAAAGAATATGCACAAAAAGAAGTTGCTATAATGTATGATTTTATCTATTATGGTAAAGAAATTAAAGACGTTAAATATAATACTTTAATACGTGCAGACAAAAATATTCTTAAGAAAAAAGTTCGTACAATAGATGACAAAGTAAATAAAGTAATCGCTGATTATAAGAAAGACATTGAAACTGATAATGAATATTCTTATGATAAGTTAGAAGATTTTCTAGAACTAAATATAGATCAAGCTAATAAAAATGCTGAATTCTTTACTTCTATTCGTGATAGTTATAAAGGAATAAGCAATCAAATTCAAGATGAAGCTGGTAAAAAATCAGAGGAAAATAAAGAAAAAGCTCAAAAAATTTACGATAGTTTCTTTGATTGGTACATACATAAAGACGAATAAAGACTACTTTCCAAAAGTAGTCTTTTGTGTTATAATGAATATGTAAGATAATGGTCTTACATAGGAGGATGATAATTTGAGATTTATTATTAGGGGACAAAAGATTGAGGTTACAAAACCAATCAAAGACTATATCGTTGAAAAGGTAAGTAAGTTAGATAAATACTTTAATAATCCAGACGATATAAGAGCTCGTGTAACAATTAAGGTTAAGGGAACTGAGCAAACTGTAGAAGTAACAATTATTGCGATGAAGTTTACTTTAAGAGCAGAAGTTTCACAAAAGGATTTATATGCATCTATTGATTTAGTAGTTGATAAACTAGAAAGACAAATTAGAAAGAATAAGACAAAGATGCAAGTTAAGAAAGTTAAAAAAGCATTTGATGAATTTAACTTGGATATTGAATCTGATGAAGATAATAAAAATTCAATTATTAAACGTAAGAAATTAGAAACTAAACCAATGAGTGAGGATGAAGCAGTTCTACAAATGGAGTTGCTTAGCCATGATTTCTTTATATTTAAAAACTCCAAAACACATAATATTAGCGTAGTATACAAGAGAAAAGATGGTAACTACGGAATAATTGATGCAAAATAGAGGCTATGCCTCTTTTTTCTTTAAAAATACTATTATTTTAAAAACTTTTTTGATAAAATAATAGTTGCATGATGAAAGGAATGATTTGATGAATTTTTTAAAGAAGATTTTTAATCATGAATATAAAGAATTAGAAGGATTTAAACTAAAAGCCAATAAAATTATGGCTTTAGAAGAAGAATATAGTAAATTATCTGATAAAGATTTAAAAAACAAAACTGTAGAATTTAAGGAAAGACTACAAAATGGTGAAACTTTAGAAGATATTTTAGTAGAAGCATTTGCAACTGTTAGAGAAGCATCTTGGCGTGTTAATAAGGAAAAACCTTTCTATGTACAAATCTTAGGTGGTCTTGCTATTCATTATGGTAATATTGCTGAAATGCGTACTGGTGAAGGTAAAACTTTAACTTCGACAATGCCTGCTTATTTAAATGCTTTAACAGGTGAAGGAGTACATATTATTACAGTTAATGAATACCTAGCAGAACGTGATTCTAATTGGATGGGTAATATTTACCGTTTCTTAGGATTAACTGTAGGTGTTAACTATCGTGATTTAACTCCATCAGAGAAGAAAGAAGCTTATAACTGCGATATTATGTATTCAACTAATAATGAAATTGGTTTTGATTACTTAAGAGATAATATGGTTGTTAAAGCTGAAGAGAGATGCCAAAGACCTCTTAACTTTGTTATTATTGATGAAGTTGACTCAGTATTAATCGACGAAGCTAGAACTCCACTTATTATATCTGGTGGTTCTATGGTATCAGCAAATCTTTATAAAGAAACAGATAGATTTGCTAAATCATTAAAAGAAAATGATGGTTATATCTATGATGAAAAATTAAAAACTGTTACTTTAGATGATAAAGGTGTTAAAAAAGCAGAAGCTGCTTTCCATGTAGATAACCTTTTTGATGTTAACAATACTAATTTAGTACATTTTATTAATCAAGCTTTAAGAGCAAACTTTGCTATGAAAAAAGACTTTGATTATGTTGTAGAAGATGGCAAAGTAGTAATAGTTGATCCATTTACAGGAAGACTTATGCACGGTAGAGCATATTCAGATGGATTACATCAAGCTATTGAAGCTAAAGAAGGAGTAGAAATTCAACAAGAAACTAAGACTTTAGCAACTATTACTTTCCAAAATTTATTCAGAATGTATAAGAAGATATCTGGTATGACAGGTACTGCTAAAACAGAAGAAGAAGAATTTAGAGAAATTTATAACATGTATGTTATAACTATTCCTACAAATAAACCAGTAGCTCGTAAAGATTATGATGATTTAATTTTTACTACTAAAAAAGGTAAATATAATGCTATTGTTAATGAAATAAAAGAAAGACACGAAAAAGGTCAACCAGTATTAGTGGGTACTATTGCTGTTGAAACAAGTGAGCTTATTAGTTCAATGCTTAAAAAGGAACATATTCCTCATGAAGTATTAAATGCTAAGAATAATGCTCGTGAAGCAGAAATAATTGCCAAAGCTGGTGAAAAAGGATCAGTAACAATAGCTACAAATATGGCTGGTCGTGGTACCGATATTAAATTAACTGATGAAGTAAGAGATTTAGGTGGCTTATGTGTTATTGGTACTGAAAGACATGAATCAAGACGTATTGATAACCAATTAAGAGGTCGTTCTGGTCGTCAAGGTGATCCAGGTATGAGTCAATTCTGTGTATCATTTGAAGATGACTTAATGATTCGTTTTGGTGGAGAAAGAACAAAAGCTATATTAGCTCGTGTTGGTGCTGATGAAAATATGTCAATTAGATTAAAGTTTGTTTCAAGATCAATTGAATCAGCTCAAAAACAAGTAGAAGGTAATAACTTTGATATTCGTAAATCATTATTAAAATATGATGATGTTATTAATCAACAAAGAGAATACATTTATGCTAAAAGAA